>ENA-UOOK01000002-UOOK01000002.1-fermentation-metagenome-genome-assembly--contig:-NODE-2-length-297522-cov-53.128898_pt1 | contig 297522 bp, 297 predicted proteins | sample MGYA00245777_ERZ724023 | MGnify/ENA primary metagenome ERZ724023 (study PRJEB28704, sample SAMN03018312) | fermentation metagenome | biome: anthropogenic terrestrial biome; feature: soil... | reverse complement strand
GAACCCCATAACTGAAGACCTCCTGTTCCTACTGTAATATCTGCCGCACCTTTTGCATAATTACCTACCTTTATTTCATTAATCCCAGTGCTGATCTTCTTCTTAGACCATTTATAAAGATTTATTATAAATGTGGCTTTATCTCCATCAGGAGGTGATGCTGAGAAAAGACCGTTTTGTACTTTTTCAAGATTTCTATTTACACTTAGAGAATCATATCCTATTACGCCGTTAATTTTTTTTAATTGATCAGCTTTCCTATTCAAGTACTGGTCGTAAAGGTGCTGGTATTCTTGGTCAACGGGGTTTACAGCACGGGTACGTACATAGCCTTTAGTAGGAGATACGTAGCCACCTTTAGATTTGCTGGGATATCTATTGTAATGTGTAGTTGGTTTTGTATACTTAGGAATTTTCTTAGTGGGTCTGTAACCATGTGATGGGCTGTATTTTGGAGTAGGTTGGTGTTCTCTGTTGTATTTGTTAATGTAACTCATTTCATCTCGCCCGCCAACTGTGGTAAGTGATGCAATGGTACAGATTATTCCGACCGGTAAACAAACTCCTCTTACCACTGCTCCTAAAGCTTCTCCTCCAAATTCGAAGAGAGATCCGACAATTCCATAACCATTTGTGCCTACAATGGTTTTCATCTGTTCATTAGTAAGTAGTGTGCCGTTTGCTGTATTAGTTGAATTTGTTGTAACGAGCACGTATCCACTGTACTGTGCTGTAAAACTTTCCAATGTCATATTGATGTTTCCAAATGCGGAATCAGCAAGTAAAACCATCGTATCATTTATATCTTTTATAACACTGAAATGGTAAAGCCCGTCCACGGTTAAAAGCACTATATAATTGGGTTTAAGCTGATTTACAGGTAATATCATGCCTGTTGCATTCAAACCTTTAACTTGTGCTGCATGTACCAGACCATACATTGTAGTTCCTGATTTATCTGTTCCAGCCAGATCTGCAATTTCTGTATCTGTAACATTGAATCCCATGTTGTTCATGACTGTGGCGAGACTTGCAGGTCCGCAATTCCAGATATTACTCTGTATCACAAGTCCGTTATCGTCTACCACGGATGAATTAGCAATCCAGTTGTCTGTTATGCTGTTTTCAGGCGATATAGTGCTGTTTGATTGGTAGCAACTGATTCCAACACCATTGTTTGTGACTGTGTTGCCAGTTAATGTGCTGTTTGAGTTGGATATAAATATGCCTGCATTGTTACCTGTTATACTATTCTTAGATAATATAATGGTTGATAGGTTAATGAAAATTCCGTACCAATTGTCTTCTACAGTGTTTCCGGATATTTCTGTGTTATTTGCCTGGCAGGTGTATATCCCATACCAGTTACTTTTTACATTGTTTCCCGAGACTGTGTTGCCTGGGGAATTGGAAATTATGTTTCCGTACCAGTTGTCCATTACAGTGTTTCCAGACACTGTGCTGCCTGTGGAATTGTACAGAATAATTCCGTAATTATTGAAGGACACTGTGTTGCCAGTGAGGTTGAGGTCGTTAGCATAACCAAGTATACCATAAGAATCTGTGGATCCCACTATGTTGAGGTTCTGAATGGTTGAGCCACCTTCAATTACAGTAAAAACGCCATTACATGGATCTACTGCTCGTACAGTGACATTCGCTCCGGAAACTGGTTTTATGGTGAGCTTTTTATAGACAACTACGTTTTCTGTGTATGTACCGTTGGCTAAGGTTATGGTATCCCCATCCAGAGTGTTTACATCATCTACTGCAGATTGGATTGTGCTGAACCCTTTATTAGTTCGGGCATTGTATATTCCGGGCATATTAACGCTTGTTACATTGACGGGTATTGTAACTGTCTGATAATCGAGGGTTGCTGAAACATTAGCCAGCCCTGCTGCTGCACTGTTAAGTGTGGCAACTGATTTACCGTTTCTGGTGGATGCTGTGGTGTCAATGGTTCCAAGGTTCGTGTTGAAATTTACAGGTATTCTATCTGGAAGGTTGTTATCATGGGATTTGCCTTTAAACGGATCATCGGCATTTATGTCTTTTCCATGGTTATTATGGTTTAAATCTGCTGTTATTGTGTAACTGTAACAGGTTCCATTTGTGTTTGAACGGTCACAGGAGCTGATTACACTGAGTACGAGCCAAGGATCGTAAGTAACATCCCCACCATCACCACTGCAAATTGGATTAATTGAGGATATTTCTGGGTTGTTTGAACCCCACCAGTTATTTATTGCATTTACAGTTCCATTACCGATGTTGTAAAGCCCATATTTATCGTTTGCAATGATTCTGTTGAAATTGATATCAGCTGAAGAGTTTTTAAGGTTAATTCCCTCCACATTGTTTAATATCAGGTTATTGAAAATTGTGTTGCCATTGGCACTGTTTATGCTGATACCATGGTCATTATCTGTCAGAGTGTTACCTACAACTATGTTGTTATCAGAGCCCATGTCGATGAAAATGCCATTTAAAGTGTTATTTAGTATTTCATTGTCTGAAATCTGGTTATCAGTGGCATTGTCAATATATACACCTTTGCTGCTGCATGAGATGATATTGTCGGAAATTGTGTTATAAAATGAGTTGTTGATGTATATGCCTGCATTGCCTGTGGATCCCTCTATGACAAGGTCCTGTATGATAGAACCACTTCCATCCATGGTTATGGTAAAAACCGGGAGATCAGGATTTGCAGCATGAACAGTTACATTCATCGTGGGGACTGACATCAGGGTAAGTTCCTTGTTAACAACAACATTTTCTGAGATTGTACCTATTCCCAGCCCTATAGTTTCACCGCTTAAAGTATTTGAATCATCTACAGCTGCCTGTATACTGTTGAATACCTTATTAGTCTGGTAGTTGTATATTGCATTTGGATTTGAAACGGCAACCCATGGAGTTATAGTAATATAATCCATTAAAGTTTTACTGGCACTGTAGGAATTCAAGATCTGGGAGTACATATAAACCAGTGATGCAAAGCCCATGTGAGTCCCTAAACCTGTCTGGTAAGCATAGCTTGGTGCAACTCCATGAGATTCAATGGATTTTTTCACGTATTCTGCAATTTCAGTGTACTCTTCTTGTTGTATATCTCCGCTTGTTATGTCTTCTATGGAATTCAATGCATTCCCAACATTTTCAAGAACAATTGAAGTATCCAAATTATTCTCAATGTTTAACAGTGCTGTGGTCGAAAGCTGTAAAAATGAGTTCATATTTATCTGTTTGCCTGATATAGTCACGTAATCCGGAAGTTTATGGTTCGTTTTCACATAGGACTCAACAGTTCTGGATGCATCATAAACTTGATCCATGTTTATGAACACTGTGCTGGTACTGGAAACAACTGTCCATGGATTTACTTTTATGCAGTCCGGCAGTGTTCTGTTATTTTTATTGTAAGAGCTCACTATTTGAGCGTACATATAAACTAGGGATTCAAAACGTATATTTCCAATACTGCTTCTAGAGTAGTTAGGCACTTTTCCATTAGACGCTGTAAAGGCGTTAAAACGGTTTGCAATGTCAAAATACTCTGTGGAATTGATAACTCCTCCTTTGGCAGTTTCTGAAGGAACAGGCGCAGCTCCAAAGTCTCTGGAGATAAGAGGTGCACAGAGGTCCCCGTTGATGTTCAATAGCTCTGTATTTAGAAGTTGCAGGAAGGAAGGCATTTTCACCTGCTTGCCCTGCATGGTCACGTAATTTGGAAGCCTGTGATTGACCTCAACATACGCTTTAACCCTACTAGCTGCATCATTCACCTGATCCACACTGTAAAACACCGTACCAGAATTTGAAACAACAGACCACTTATTTACCCTGATAAACTCGGGTAAAACATTGTTTTGGTTGTAAGAATTCAATATTTGTGAGTACATGTAAATTAATGATTCATAGCGAATATTTCCGAGACTGCTTCTAGCGTAGTTAGGCGCTTTTCCATTAGAATTCATAAAAGAACTAACACGGTTTGCAATGTCAAGATATTCCGCAGAATTGATAATTCCATTTGTAGCAGTTTCTGAAGGAACAGGCGCAGCTCCAAAATTATTAAGGGTCATAGTTGTGTTTGAACCATTGTTAATGTTTATTACTGCCTCAGTTGAAAGTTTTAAAAATTGGGGCATGCTCACCTGACTTCCGGAAATAGAAACACTGCTTGGAATATTGTGATTGGATTCTACACAGGATTTTACAGTTGTTGAGGCATTAGTTACTTGATCCAATGTGAAAGTGGTGCTGTTAGTGGGGTTTGTTGCGGCTACACCACCAACATTCAGAAACAGTACCAAACTGAATAGCAACAACACTGCAAAATGCATTTTATGCATTTATTATCACTTCCTGTTAATGAATATGTAAAAATCGAATTATCAACAGTTTAGATACTTCTATAAGGACTTCTCCTTGTTGATATGTCTAAGATTTAGAAGAGAAGACCTCCATACTAAAATTAAAATAGTTTTTTAATCATCCACCCCCCCCCTTTAGTATTACTTAAATAATAATTATTAATAAGTATTATTTAATACTTTTTAATTATTTTGTAATATATGTGTAGAGTAGATGAAAAAAGAAAATTTACACCAGAAAATTTACACCAAAACAAAAAAAGCTCTTAATCTTATCACTAAAACTCAGTTCAACCCAATTTGAGTTTAGTAACTTTAATCTACAGTAAAAGATGTTCTTATCCGAGTTTTAAAATAATCACTTAAAGCATTCATTTAAAGTTTTTACATCCCACGGTAGCTATGATAACATAATTACGTGCATTTTCAATGAAAAACTATTTCAAACTGAAGATACCTGCTTCATTGAATAACACAGTTACAGCAACGTATTCCTGGAAAAATAAGATGGCTAATTTAACTTATTTAGTGCAGTAACATTGGTAAAAAGAATATGGAAACTATAACTCCTGAAATTAGAAATGTAAGAAAAAAATTACGTAAAAAATTGGGTTTATCCTTAAAGTTCAATCCCAAAAAAACAGCAGCCATCAATCCAGCAAGAAACAAACCTCGAATACCAAAATCAAGAAATTTTGAAATTAACCCCATTAAAATAAGTGATGTGGCAAATAATGCACTCCAGTCTAACTTAAATTCAGCTTCAGGTTGAAATGGATCCTCAGTGCTTTCCATTAAGTTTTTACATGCTTCACAGTATTCTCCATCGTTTGGGTTTTCAATTCCACAATTCTTGCATGTTTTCAATGTGATCCCACCCAATACAAAAAAAATGTAAGTGCTATTAATTATGCAATCACCTTTATTTATATTCTAATTTTAAGATGGAGCTGCAAAGGGAGTTATTGCTAATAAAAGAAAGAACAGTGCCCATAATCAATTTTGTATTTTTTTCTATCTAACACTAAACAATGTTTCCCACTCATTTATTCAATCCTAAATTAGTCTGATTTTAGTGAGATTAATTTATAATGTATTTATGCCTTGTTTTTCATCTTCTTCTAATGTTTTTTTAACAGCTTCATCAAATTCTTTCCAATGTTCTGATTCTTCATATTTGCCACGGTTAGGATTTTCTTTAAGTTCTTCATTTACAAGGACACCATTAGAATCATAGGTTTGTATAAGCATGTTACGAGCATTTAATGAATATTTCTCACTAAAATCCCCATTTTTATCTAAATAACTGATGACCTGTTTTCCACCATTTTTAAGCTTTATTGTTTCTTGTTCAACATTTCCGGGCATTGTTATCATTGTCTTAAACTCCTAACAAATTTTTAATGAATTCAGCACGATTTGGAAATAACCTTATAAAGTTTTAGGGTCTTAGATTTTTCTTAGTAAAAGAGTGAGTTTCTTTTTGTTTTTACGGATTTGAATGCGTATTCGTTGTTTTATTCCTAAAAATACATTCTAATTTTTATTTTATAAGAGTATTGGGCCTTTTAAACCGTTAAATTTAAATATTAGTGCTTATACATATTTATTTGGCGAATAAGATGAAGCACCATTTAAATTACAGTAAAAGAAGACCCGAACTACATTTTGTTAGAGAAAATATTTAAAATTATCGGTAGTAGAAAATCGAAGACTATAATGGCCTCAAAAGGTATTAAAAACATTAATATGATGATTTTATCAATTAAAATCATTTTAACAGCCATGTTCTTCAATACAACCATTGAATTTGTTGCTCAAGAATTAAAAAGAGATAAAAAGTTGCGAAAATTCTTCAAAATTGATGAGGTGCCAAGTGCCATTCAAATCTCAGAATTCTTGTCACGATTTAAACCCTATACATACGTTAAAATCGTAAAACAGGATACTAATGCAAATAAAACCTTTAAAAAAGACGTGGAAAACGTACATTTATTGTTGATGCCACACCCATAGACTCAGATTACAATACTAACCGCAAACATCGTTCAAAAAAAGAGTTGGAAAAACAGGATCTAAAATGGAGTTATTCATCCTCTTATGGATTTTTATATTGGATTTAAAGCAACTGTAGTTATTGAACACGACTCTGCAATGCCTGTTGCCAGTTATTAATCCACTCTGGAGCGCCTCATGATTCCAGGATATTCACTGAGATAATGGAAAACCTACGAAAACGGAGAATAATTCGAAAAGGAGTACACAAATAATATTCGATAAAGGGTATTATAGTTACTACAACTATCAAATCGGTATTTCACGCTATAAAATTGTTTCCTTTAATTTTTCCAAAAGATAATTTCAAAATTCAAAAATTAGATGACAAATTAACTTATCCTCTACAAGTATTTAAGGATAAAAAGACTAAAAACAAATCTAAAAAAACTATACAACTTATTAAAAAAGATATTATTCGAAAAAATACAAAATTGGAAGCAGTACAAACCGATACGTGGTAAAATCGAAGACTTTTTCAAATTGTGCAAATCAGGACTAAGCCTGAAAAAAATACACAAATATACACCAGCTTCAGCCAAAAGAACCACCATACTAACTGTATTTTTAGCAGAACTCATCACAACACAGGGTTACAACTCAAAAACAGCCCTACAAAAACTTTCAGAAACCTAAAAAAACTAAGACCCTAAAAGTTTAATCCTTCATCAGTTTCAGGTATTAAGTATAATCTTATTGATTCTGCAAAATCATCACTAAAAGCTGATCCTGGCTTGTTACTGCCCTATTATAGAATGATTTTTTCGCATAAGCTGAAGGCCATTTCCCGTCATTGAGGAGGTTATCTGCTTTAACTGCATTTATGTATTCTGTACTTGATGAATATTTGTAAATTCCTTTAATGCTATCTAATACGTGTGCAGCTTCATGACCAATAACCTCTTCTTTAACTAATTGGGCAGGATTTGGATGATTCGATGATTTTAATAGGCAAAACCATCCCCTTTTAGGTTTAGCGAAACTTAAAACTTCGTTGCAAAGTCAATTCCAACAAAACAAGGATTGAAACTTTTGCTTTTTCCATTGCTAAAACACTTGCTTTAGAACTAGATATTCCCATAAAAAAATTCACCTCCAATAAATTTATTATTCTTCAAAAAATTTGATTAACTTCTCTTTAACTCTATAACGTTCAATACCTTCTTTAAATCCTTCAAAAAATGGTATGATAACTAAAACTGAGAAAAGGATTAAGAAAGCTAGAGCTAATTGAGGTAAAGTAATGAGAAATTCAGAGGCCATCACCTCCCTGTAAAAAAATTAGTTTAAAGCTAAAGCTAAAGGTCTAAAACAGAAATGAGTTTAAATAAAAAGAGAATAGTAAAATCAGTTAAATTAGAGTTTCTTTCTCGTTGGCTAATTCTTTCATTGTCTTTCTATATTCTTTATAGTGTTCTGATTCTTCCATTTTATCTCTGTGGGGATTTTCCTTGAGTTCTTCTTTAATAAGGACATCATTGGAATCATAGGTTTGAATAAGCATGTTAACTGCATTATAGGAATATTTCTGCTGAAGGTTGCCTTTATCATCTAAATAACTTATAACTTGTTTTTCGCCATTTTCTAGAGAGATTGTTTCTTGTTCAACATTTCCTTCCATTTCAAACATTTTATATACTTCCTAACAGGTTTTCTATGAATCTTAAACGATTAGGGAATAACCTTCTAAATCTCACACCGTCTGGTGAATCTGGATTTAAGTATAATCGTGCTGATTCTGCGAAATCTTCACTAAACGCTGCTTCAGAACGTTCTGTAACACGGTCGTAGAATGAATTTCTAGCATAATTAGATGGCCATTGTTCCCCATTTAATGAATTATCTGCTTTAACTGCATTTATGTATTCTGTACTTGATGAATATTTGTATAGACGAGTTGAACTGTCAAGTATGTGTGCAGCTTCGTGAGGAATTGTAGTTGTGCGAACGTATAATGCGGGATTCGGGCCACTTGGAGGTAGTAGACACATCCAATCCCTACCAGAAATAGTAAACCTGTTGCATATCCTCCTTCTCTTTGAATTGTCTGATCTTCTATGAAAATATTTTTAACAGGATCTCGTAATTTCTTGGGTAGATTAATGTAACCTTTATAAACGTCGTCATGACTTACAAAAGGATTCTTATCCTTTATTGTGTTAAATATTGTGATTGTGTTGTTTGCGCCTTCATCATGCCTGTAACTCACACCAACGTATCTTTTGCAGCCTAATTCTGGCCTTAGTTCTCGTGTTCTTCTGATATTACTCCGTACAATTTCTCTATCAGAATCATCAACATGATAAGAAATACTTCTCTCTTGGTCAAAACCATTCAATCCTAAATTAGTCTGATTTTAGCGGGACACAAAAGAGATACGTGGATTGGACGAATTAATTGGAAAGAAGAAAGAAAGGAGTTAAGGAATATCTCGATTAAGAGCATTTCTTGCTTGCATAGCTTTTTGATGATATTGATTTGAAAGAACAATCCCTGAAGCATTATTAGTTTGGAGAGCATCAATACGGGTTTGGTAGCACATCAATAAATTCATGTTTTCAGATAATAAATCCTGATGCGCCTTCTCATATCCAACAGGCGGCACCGTATTATTAATCAATTGTTGATCCGATTCTAAATCTCTACAGAAATTAGTTAAAGATGGTACAAAATTATAAGCCGTCGAAGTCGTTCCATTACCATAGTTCACAGTTCTTGTTTCCTCGCTAGTACAAAAATTCATCACTGCAATCCACGTATTCGCTTCACTTTGATATTGCTCTGCATCTGGATGAGTATTAATAGAACACACACAAACAATGAATCCCACTGCCAATAATAAAATACCTGCAATTATCAATATCAAAACTATGTTTTTATTACTCATTTTCTCACCTCCACTACCCATTTTTTATTCCTTCCCCTATATGATTTTTGTTTTTCTTCTTATTATCGACATATTTATAATTATCTAATCTTTCTGCATTTCAATCCTAAATTAATCTGATTTTAGCCGGTTACAGCTATGTAAAAAAGCGAAGACATGTAATGATTTCAATCCTAACTTAGTCTGATTTTAGCCCATTTTACTCCCAACAAGATTCATCCCTGGAACAAGCTTTCAATCCTAACTTAGTCTGATTTTAGCCAGTGTCAGCTGTTTCATTTAAAGTTGTACTGTTCTCCTTTCAATCCTAACTTAGTCTGATTTTAGCCTAAGAATCCTCCGTCGTTGTTTGGAGTTCTATACTCCTTTCAATCCTAACTTAGTCTGATTTTAGCCTAATTCCATATATTTTTTTTATTTATTCATTATATGCCTTTCAATCCTAACTTAGTCTGATTTTAGCCTAAGTATACGACTCGGTAATAATTGTGTCGTATTTTCTTTCAATCCTAACTTAGTCTGATTTTAGCCTGGAATGATATTGCACCAAGATAATAGGGATTTGTATCCTTTCAATCCTAACTTAGTCTGATTTTAGCCCTCCAATGTTTTCTGTTGTATCATCAACGCCTATTTCTTTCAATCCTAACTTAGTCTGATTTTAGCCCCATTATCTGGATACTGCAGAACAGGGCCAGAGGACCTTTCAATCCTAACTTAGTCTGATTTTAGCCGGATCCATCCCGGTGGGCGTATGACCCTTTTTTTCCCTTTCAATCCTAACTTAGTCTGATTTTAGCTTCCATACGCTGAAAAACGTTGGCTTGTCCTATCCGGCTTTCAATCCTAACTTAGTCTGATTTTAGCCGATAAAATAATAAAAGTCGCCAGGCCCCACGGTCATCTTTCAATCCTAACTTAGTCTGATTTTAGCCCCCCATAAATGGCTTGGTAAGCCTGTGAGAGCCGCACTTTCAATCCTAACTTAGTCTGATTTTAGCCACGTTGTAGACCTGCTTGTTGCAGACACTTTTGTCTTTCAATCCTAACTTAGTCTGATTTTAGCCGAACAGGAAGCCCCTCACAACAATGTGTTTGAGATTCTTTCAATCCTAACTTAGTCTGATTTTAGCCATAATCACAGATTAATCCTTTGTCCCTGGCAAATGTCTTTCAATCCTAACTTAGTCTGATTTTAGCCTTCAGCACGGAAAATAGATGTAACATTTCCAATTATCTTTCAATCCTAACTTAGTCTGATTTTAGCCTCATAGTTCATGTTTTTCTCTCCTCTCGTATTTGTTATTTCAATCCTAACTTAGTCTGATTTTAGCCATGCGAAATCACCGAAAATGAGCTGTTAGATGTAGAATTTCAATCCTAACTTAGTCTGATTTTAGCCTTAGCTTGGAGTCATCATGCTTCTGTAGTTATCGGATTTCAATCCTAACTTAGTCTGATTTTAGCCATTGTGTAAAGCAGTCGGGACTGTATTTTAGATCAAATTTCAATCCTAACTTAGTCTGATTTTAGCCTAATTAGAATTAGCCTCATCCAAAACGTCACCATAAATTTCAATCCTAACTTAGTCTGATTTTAGCCTAAGCTGAGTTCCCGGGCTTCTTTAATGTCGTCCCAATTTCAATCCTAACTTAGTCTGATTTTAGCCCTGATGGATTAACCGTTAAAGTGCTGAACAACCAATATTTCAATCCTAACTTAGTCTGATTTTAGCCTTATTTCGATTTCTTGACCATTTATCTCGATTTTCATTTCAATCCTAACTTAGTCTGATTTTAGCCGATCCTGTTCTGATATTTTGTGTCCAGCCATAAAATATTTCAATCCTAACTTAGTCTGATTTTAGCCGAGATTCAGCAGTCTCCGACACAGATACAGGTTCAAATTTCAATCCTAACTTAGTCTGATTTTAGCCTTAGTTCATTGAATGAATGTTCAAATCTTAAAATCTATTTCAATCCTAACTTAGTCTGATTTTAGCCGGATGCAAGAACATCGCTTGTTGCTAGTTTGGAAGTATTTCAATCCTAACTTAGTCTGATTTTAGCCTCATTTGTCAAATCCCCCTTTTGTGAAATAAGTAAGATTTCAATCCTAACTTAGTCTGATTTTAGCCCTTCTCATCAAACGTGGAAACCATGCACTTTTCACCATTTCAATCCTAACTTAGTCTGATTTTAGCCTTTGTAAGGTTTTAATGTTCTGTCCGGTTGTGCCTAATTTCAATCCTAACTTAGTCTGATTTTAGCCGTAATCACCTTAAAAAAGAATTGTTTGAGGTACCTTATTTCAATCCTAACTTAGTCTGATTTTAGCCTCCTGTGATGTCTGCTTTTTCAAGTCTGAAGCTTTCATTTCAATCCTAACTTAGTCTGATTTTAGCCACGTTGAGGAGGTTCATCTTCTTTAAGATCGGGTTTATTTCAATCCTAACTTAGTCTGATTTTAGCCAAATATGAAATGTTCTATGGCCATGTACCTGAAACAAATTTCAATCCTAACTTAGTCTGATTTTAGCCACGCATATCTTTGTACTGTGCAAGTGTGATGTTCGCATTTCAATCCTAACTTAGTCTGATTTTAGCCTCTCATGAGGTAATGCATCTTCCAATACAAACCAGCATTTCAATCCTAACTTAGTCTGATTTTAGCCTTGTACCTTTCATAATTACAATAAGCACATAATCTTATTTCAATCCTAACTTAGTCTGATTTTAGCCGCAAATAAGTCCCAGTGCTTCTGCCTTCCGTGAGGGATTTCAATCCTAACTTAGTCTGATTTTAGCCTCAAATACAATGAAGAAGCAATCAAAAACGCTATTCCATTTCAATCCTAACTTAGTCTGATTTTAGCCCATGAGTCCGATTTATCTAAGAGATAATTTGAAAAAATTTCAATCCTAACTTAGTCTGATTTTAGCCGATACACTTTCCCATGACATATTCATTCACCTTCCAATTTCAATCCTAACTTAGTCTGATTTTAGCCTCAACTACAAGTAATCCCTTGAAATCTGATAATTTAATTTCAATCCTAACTTAGTCTGATTTTAGCCTCTTTATTTTAAATTTAAAGAACGCTGGTATTGTAAATTTCAATCCTAACTTAGTCTGATTTTAGCCTAAATAAGGCATTAGACTCTATAAATGATTATTTCGCATTTCAATCCTAACTTAGTCTGATTTTAGCCCAATTCTATGTAACTGTAGATAAAACAAACATCACCATTTCAATCCTAACTTAGTCTGATTTTAGCCTAATGTAGATCCATTTTCCAAGCCAAGCAAATCAATCATTTCAATCCTAACTTAGTCTGATTTTAGCCAGGCCCGAAATTTCGCCTATTTCACCTGGTACATCCTGTACTTTGGTCAATATCGCACTTAAAATTATCGACCTTTAATTTATAGATTCTTTTATATGGATCAACGCACTACTCAATGAAAGTTTTTCAATAGAATAAACTGTAAAAAATCCTTAATTCTAGTTTAAAACTTAAACAAAAAGGTAAAAACTGAAAGAAAATTAAAAAGGTTAGTAAAAGAGAAGTGAAGCCCTTATAATATTAATATTGATTTATAGTAATACATAAATTAGTAAGACAAACGATCCATTAGAATCCGGTTAAATCTTAAAATAGCAATAATAAAACGATGAATAAATTAAAAAAAATTAGATAAACATGTTAAATCTTAAAATTTAGACTTTTTCTCAAAATCCAGATCCAGTCTGGCTACTGTAAGAATGAAGAATGCAATTCCAACCGTAATTACAAACCAGAGCGTCCTGTATCCTACAATCTGGAGCATCCAGCCGCAAAATGCAGCTCCTAAACCTCCACTCCCAAAGAGGCCCAATTCTATTAAGGCAGAGGGAAATTCCTTGCTCTCTGGAGCCACATCAAATGCTATCGTTGCAAGTGGGGACTGGATGAAGATGTATCCAAATCCCTGAGTGATGGTGGCCAGGAGGATCGCCGCCAGAAGGGACAGAAAATCAAAAATATGGCCGAAGCTAGAGCAGAGCAGGACCCCAAAGGACAACTTTCTGTCATCTCCACATGTTTCCAAGTTTGCCCACGCGCAAGCCAGCAGCTAGGCAGGTAAATCCGTAGAACATCACAACCAGACCTACTTGCATGTAGTTCAGGCCTGAAACTTCGTGTAAAAATGCACCAAGGTAGCTGTAAAGACCGGGATAAACTGTGTTTTTTCACATTATCTATGCAGTATAACACCCATAACTGGGTAAAATAATCGGGATTGCCCTTGTTGTAGTAGGTCTGCTGTTTTTTGGAATACTGGCCGCAGCAATAGCATCCGTTCGTGGAAACATGTGAAAATGAAGAAAAAAACCTTTTTAAATCTTCAACTTAGACAAACGCTCCATAGCCTTTTTAGTATTCTCAAGCGTGTTGAATGCAGTTATCCTGAAGTAACCCTCTCCGCTTGGTCCGAAGCCAACGCCGGGTGTTCCAACAATGTTTGCTTTTTTAAGAAGCAGGTCGAAGAATTCCCAGGAGTCCATGTTGTTCGGGGTTTTAACCCAGATGTAGGGTGAGTTGATTCCTCCGTAGACGTTTAATCCGATTTTTTTAAGGCTTTCCCTTATGATCTGCGCATTTCTCATGTAGTAATCGATTGACTCCCTGATCTCCTTCTGACCCTCCGAGGTGTAAACTGCACTTGCTGCTACCTGAACAGGGTATGAAACTCCGTTGAACTTGGTTGTCTGCCTTCTGTTCCAGAGAGAGTTTAGAGACTGTTTTTTGCCCTCAGAATCAACTGCTGTTACCTCCTTTGGTACGACTGTGAATGCACAGCGCGTACCTGTAAAGCCTGCATTTTTTGAGAAGCTTCTAAACTCAATTGCAACATCCCTTGCCCCTTCAATCTCGTAAATGCTGTGGGGTACGTTCTCCTGGGTTATGTAGGATTCATATGCAGCATCAAATAGGATTATTGAATCGTTTTCCCGGGCATATTCAACCCAACGAGCAAGTTGTTCCCTGGTTAGGGCCACTCCCGTTGGGTTGTTTGGGAAGCAGAGGTAGATAAGATCTACGTGCGTTTTTGGAAGTTCCGGGACAAATCCATTTTTTTCTGTGCATGGCAGATACACCATTCCATCGTATTGGCCTTCATTGTTCATTGGTCCGCTCCTTCCAGCCATGACGTTGCTTTCCACGTAAACAGGGTAAACCGGGTCCGTTACAGCCACTACGTTGTTGAGGCCGAATATTTCCTGGATGTTTCCTGTGTCACATTTTGCACCATCGCTTATGAAAACCTCATCCTCTGATAGTTTGATGCCGAGAGGTGCATAGTCTTTTTCGATTATTTCTTTTCTAAGGAACTGGTAGCCCTGTTCTGGACCGTAGCCCCTGAAGGTTTCGGCTTCACCCATCTCCTCAACTGCATCCCTGAACCTGGCCACAACTGCCTTTGGCAGGGGCCCGGTCACATCTCCGATTCCCATCTTGATTATCTGGGCGTCTGGATTTTCTTTTTGAAATTTATCAACCCTGTGGGCGATTTCAGCAAATATGTAGTTGCTTTTAAGTAGCTGGTAGTTTTCATTGATCTTTACTGCCATTTTAAAAATCTCTCCTTTCTTAATCGTTATTTCATGAATATAAATGAGTCCAATTCTTTAATTTTTCTAGGGGCTCTTATGAGTTTATCCAGAACGAATTCCTTTTATTAAATCTCTTTTTATTGAAATTGTTCCTGTTGAAATCTCTCTGAAATTACTGTTTTATGAAATCTTTTATAGAAGAAATCTTTTTACTCAACATCAATTTACTTAATATTTCTTTTTCATCTTAATATTCTTCATCTTAAAAATTTATAAACCAATAAATAAAAAGTTCCCCTTCTTAGATTTTATAAAACCTGTTAACATTTAGATCCACTGAAACTTGAAAAATAAATTAAAAAATATAAAATAAAAATTTCTATTGGATATCCGATAGCTCTATTTCAATAGAAATGTTTCTACTTCAATCCAAAATCACGATTTTAAAAGCTGGTTTACTTATGCGCGAAGTAGAACCTTATCCTGTTGCCAGCGGAGTCAACCCTTGCAAATCCGAAGCGTTCAAGCTGGACAACATCACCGACTTCAAGTTTGGAGGCTGCAGGTTCAATGAATCCGGATACGATCTTTGCATCTGGCATCACCACGTCTGCAACAATGGATTTTAGGGCAGGTACCCACTGAACTATCCTTGCACCTGCGGCCCTTGCGTCCTCCAGTGTGGAGCTCTGGTAAACTGCTATTCTTTCACCGCAGCCGCAGCTTCCCTCTTTAAATCGTATGTTCACAGCGTCCATAAGCCTTAAAATTCCCTTTTTACCTGCCCTTTCCACATCATCCATTGTGAGGTAAACCTTGCCGTTGAAGGGCAGTTCGCGGTTTCCACGTTCTGGGAAGTTTGGGTGCAGGTGTCTTTCTATGATTCCTTCCTCATCTTCTGGAAGGTTTGCTATCTGGACTTTAACAGGCTTTGCAATGAAGAAATACCTATCTGAGGCATCTTCAAGTATGGAGCGGTTGAGTCCGTAGATCTTCTTCCAGCTCACTGTTGCATCGGACATCTTTGGGCCTATCTCTGTTATGAGCTCCTGAAGTGCCCCCTGTTTTATTCCCCTTCTTGCTATTGCCCGTATGGTTCCAAGTCTTGGGTCGTCCCAGCCTGTGTACCTGCCTTCCTCTATTCCTGTCCGGGCCTTGGAGGTGCTCAGGGCAACATCTTCCATTTTAAGCCTTCCGTAGTGTATGAAGACCGGTACCTTCCATCCGAAATGTTTGTAAAGGTACTTCTGTTTCTCGGAGTTTGCAAGGTGGTCTTTACCCCTTAGCACGTGTGTCACTCCCATGAGGTGGTCGTCCACGGCCACTGAGAAGTTCATCATTGGGTACACCCTGTACTTGCTGCCTGTGCGTGGATGTTCCTCGTCAACTATTCTCATTGCAACCCAGTCGCGTATTGCAGGGTTTTTGTGGTTTATATCTGTTTTGACGCGGAGTACTGCGTCTCCCTCCTCTGCCTTGTTGAAGTTTCTCCAAAGTTCCAGGTTCTTATCAACTGGCTGGTCCCTGCATGGGCAGGCCCTGGATTCGTCCTTGAGCTTTTTGAAATCGGAGCCCCTGCAGGTGCACATGTACGCCTGACCAAGCTTTATAAGTTCTTCTGCGTACTTGTAGTAAATCTCCATTCTGTCGCTCTGAACGTACTCTTCATCCCAGTTGAAGTCCAGCCACTTGAGGTCCTCCTCTATGCTCTGGTAGGCGTCAGGGTCAGCCCTTCGGGGGTCTGTGTCCTCGATTCTCAGGATGAGCTTGCCTCCATAGCGTTTAACGTATTCACTGTTTAAGATTGCAGCCCTTGCATGTCCTATATGTAGGGGGCCGGATGGATTTGGGGCAAATCTGAGGGTAACCTTGCCTTCAACATCTGGCAGATCTGGAAGTCCCTTTGGTTCCTCCTTTTTCTCGGGTTTTTTCATTCCCCCAAGCTTTTCAAGCTCTGATTTTTGAAGCTCGGGGTCCATTGCATTCACCTTTGCAATGACTTTTCCAAGGATTGGACCTATTTTTTTGGCTTCACTTCGAAGTTCTGCATGGGATGCCATGATTGAACCCATAACAGCACCGTTATTTGCTTTGCCCTTATGTTTCACAGCATTTATCAGTGCATTTTTGTATACGATTTCTTCAACGTCTTTCATAAAATCACTTAAAACGTGTTTTAAGATATATTTTTTAGTTAAAATCCATTTTCAGTTGAAATTCACTTTTAATTAAATCCATTTTCAATTAAAATTCACTTTATTAGTTTAATGAAGATCCCTACTTAAATCCCCATTTTATTTTTTATTTAGATCATCTAAATGAATTTATTTAACAGATTTTTTTAAAAATTTTTTTAGGTAAATTAGGATTTTAAATAAAGATTTTAAATAAATTCAGCGAATAAATTTGAATTAAATTTTATTATAAAACTGATTATCAATTAAATAAATACTAATTAAATGAGTACCAATTAAACAAATATTAATTACAAATACTTTAACTATGATCAAAACTTTTTTAGATTAATTTTGTAGATTAAAATTTTGGATCGCATTCCAATAATATCTGCAGCTTTTTTTGTAAAAAAATTACTGTAAAAAGGAATAAAATCTGGAAAAAAATATTTAAAATTTCCAGTATAACCATTGGAATGTTCAAACATCTTTAAACTGGTTTTTACTATTTAAAGATCCTTAACTTTTATTATTTAAACATTCTTAATTGGTTTTAAACTCCCGTAAGGATCCTTAACTGGTTCTGTGAAGTACAAAATCTGCAAGCATTATGAGGGACTGCTTTGCATCTGAGTCTTCAACCACGTCCAGGAGTTTTTTGGCTTTTTCAACGTTGTTTAGGGAGATGTTGTAGGTGTACTTGATTGAATCGTATTTTTCAAGGATCTCAATTGCCCTTCCAACATCTGTATCTTCATGAGCCTTTAATATGGAAATCAACTCCTTTTTATCCTCAGGAGATGCTTTTGAGAGGGCGTTTACAACCATGAGGGTCATCTTGCCCTCGACTATATCGCTTCCAACGGGTTTTCCAAGGTCTTCCTCGCTGCTTACCACATCCAGGTAATCGTCCTGTATCTGGAATGCCAGTCCTATGAGCTTTCCGTACTCTTCAAAGGCTTCAACCTGTTGGGGTGTTCCGCCACCGAGTATTGCACCGGCCTTGGATGCTGCTGCTATGAGTGCGGCTGTTTTCATGTAGATCATGTTCATGTACTCGACTTCTGTGACCTCAAAGTTTCCCTCGAAGCACATGTCAAAGGCCTGTCCCTCGCAGATCTTGGTGCAGGAGTCCACAACTGTTTTAAGTGCACCCACAACTCTTTCATAGGTTACTCCATCGATTCCAGTTTCAAGGATGGTTTCAAAAGCTTTGGAGAAGAGTGTGTCCCCTGTGAGGATTGCCATTGGCTCTCCCCACTTAACATGAACAGAGGGTTTTCCCCTTCTCATGTCATCCTTGTCCATAATGTCGTCGTGAATGAGTGAAAATGTGTGTATCAGTTCAACTGCCGCTGCTGTTTTAAGTGCACTGTCAACGCTTCCACCAACTGCTTCACAGCTCAGTAAAACAAGGGACGGGCGGATTTTTTTTCCGCCTGTTATCAGATGTTTTGATGCATCCTGAAGTTTCCCTGGGCAAACTTCACTGAGTGATTCATTGATCTCTTTATCCACAATTGTGGAATTTTTCCTTAGGATATCAGTTACTTCCATTTAAACCCCTCATCTAATTTTATATTCCATCATTAAAGACCTGTGCCTGTCCATTTCTTAATATGTGAATGTTATCACCCAGTTTGTAGCCTTCCTCCTCTGCAAGCTCTGTGTATGCTGAGAGCATCTGAAGGTCTCCGTGGGATGGTATGATATTCATTGGTTGGAGCATCCTAATAAAATCACGGTGGTCTTCAGGTCCTGCATGTCCTGAGACATGTGCGTTGGTAAATATTCTTGCACCACAGGATTTAAGTCTTCTCTCCATGAGGTTGCGGTTGGCTATGTTCATTGGGTTAGGTATGACAGATGCAGATATCACAACATTGTCACCGGGTTTAACCGAAAACTGGGTTTTTTCATTTGCAATACGTGGAAGAAGGGCGTCAGGTTCTCCCTGATGGCCGGTTGTAACCAGCACGTACTTCGAACGTTTTTCATTGGCCTTTGCAAGTGCCCTGTTAACTGCCTTGGGACTTCCGTAAACACTGGCTGTTCTTGGCAACTTTAATATTCCCAGTTTTTCAGCCATTGAACAGTAGCGTTCCATTGATCTTCCAAGGAGAAGTATTTTACGGTTGCTTTTATTGGCTATGTCACATATGGCCTGGATCCTCTCCATATGGGATGAGAAGGTTGTTATTATCAGCCCATTCTTCTCCCTCAATGGTTCCTTCATCACGTCCTGGAGTATGAGTCTTGCAACCTTTTCAGAGTATGTTTTAGGCTGATTTTTCACACCTGCATTGGTTGTTTCAACTATGAGTGCAAGAACTCCCTTTCTTCCAAGTTCCTTGAACCTTTTGTAGTCTGGTGGTGGGGAGAGCTTCTGGTGGTTGTCGAATTTGAAGTCATTTGCATAGACTATTATGCCCTCTGATGTGTGGAGTGCTGCAGTAACCGTCTGTGGTATACTGTGGGTTGTTCCAATAAATTCTAGGGTGATATCAGGGGATATTTGACATTTTTCACCGGCGTTCAGTATCTGAAGCGGGTTTGTAACGTTGAATTTTTTCTCTCCCTTGATGGTCTTCTCTATCAGCGCCATTGTGTAGGGTGTTGCAATTATTGGTGCCTCGTATCTGTGGGCAAGTTTTGCAACTGCTCCTATATGGTCCAGATGGCCGTGTGTGAAGACTATGGCCCTTACCTTACCGTCAACATCCTTCATGAGGGTGTCGTTTGGTATCACTCCTCTTTCTATTAGATCTAAGCTGTGCATCCTTGCTATGTCTGTGTCTTCGTGTATGTGAACCCTGTCTAAGTGGATTCCCATGTCAAATATTACAACGTCGTCGCCGACCTTGACTGCGGACATGTTTTTACCTACTTCTTCATATCCGCCAATTGCTATTATTTCAACGCTCATTATATTCTGATCTCCTCGCGTATTTTCTGGTTTCAAAGCCCCTTTCTTGGAGCCATTCCTTTGTACTTCCTTTTATTATGAGATCTGATTTTCGGAGGTCTTCTATGCTTGATGCTCCAACAAGGAACATTGCAACACGAAGTTCCTCTTTAAACTTCTCAATTGATTTTATAACGGATTTATATCCTGTATAAGCATCTTTTAGTAATGGTAAAGCTATTCCAACAGCACTTGCACCTAATGCAAATGCTTTTGCTGCATCAAGTCCTGTTCTTATTCCCCCTGATGATACAACAGGGATTTTAACAGATTCTGATACCTCAACTGTGCTCACTGCCGTTGGTATTCCCCAGTCCCAGTAAAGTTCTCCAAGACTGCGGTCCTTTGCACGGTAAGTTTCAACTGCAGCCCAACTTGTTCCGCCGGCTCCTGCAACGTCTATTGCATCAACACCAGCTCTTTCAAGGGCCAATGCATCTTCTCTTTTAATGCCTGCACCTGTTTCTTTAACTATGACAGGTACGTTAACCACCTTTGAAATTTTTTCTACAGATTCCAGGTATCCTGTTGCATCCACGTCTCCACCCGGCTGTATTGCCTCTTGGAGTGGGTTCAGGTGAACTGCAAGTGAATCAAGATCCAGCATTTCAACTGCCTTCTCTGCATATTCAATTTGTGGGGCGCCGATGTTACCTATTATAAATGCTGATGGGGCTTCATCCCTTACAACTGTGTAAGTTGGTGCAAGCTCAGGATTTTCAATTGCTGCACGCTGGCTTCCAACTCCCATGGCCACGTTAAGTTTATCTGCGGCCTTTGCAAGCTCTCTGTTAATTTTAAGAGATGATGGATGTCCTCCTGTCATTGCAGATATTATAAATGGTAAATTCAGCTCTTTTCCAAAAAAATCTGTTGAAAGATCAATTTTTTCCTTGTTGACCTCGGGAAGAGCCTTGTGAATAAGTTCTATATCGCCAAATCCTGTTTTTTTTCTGTATTCCACATCACAGTACAGGCCCAGCAGTAAATGCTCTAATTTTCTGTTTGAAATCATTTTTTACATCCTTTTTCATTTTTATTCCCTATTTTTACTCCTTATTAAAGTTCCAATTCCCTTTTCGCCATTTATAGCTCTTTTTATAAGGTTATTGCGACCTGCATTCAAGATTTCGGATTCAATTCCCATTTCTGCCAGGCTTAAAAGTTCTCTGAGTTTGCCTCTCATGCCTCCTGTAACATCGGTTGTCTGGCTGCCTTCCACCGACTCCAGATCTTCACCTGATGTGACAACATGCATGAGTTCTGCATTTGGATATTTTTTAGGGTTTTTGTTGTATATCCCATCAACGTCAGAGCCCAGAATAACTTTATCCGGCCTTAAATTTGTTCCAAGGTATTCTATTATCTGATCTCCTGATAATATGGCCATTCTTATGTCCTCATCCATGTCAAGAACTGCGTCTCCGTACAGAACTGGTACAAAACCGGAATCCAAGTATTTCTTTATTAAATCTAAATTAGCATGAGTTATTCTTTTATTCTTTGTTAAAACGAATGATGAAGGCTGTATAGATACTGCTAGAATTCCTTCTCTCCGCAGGTACTCGCAGACCTGTGCGTTGAGATTTTTCACGGAGTTCTGGGTTATGCAGAATCCCAGTTTCTTCCTCTCGAAGTCATCTTCATTTTGTATTTTCTCGCCAACTGCGTACTTTTTGGCAGATGGATGGCCAAAGGAACCTGCACCGTGTACAATTATCAATTTGTCATATGATGAATCTGCTATTTCCCTTGCTATTCTGCTTAGATTTTCAGAATCAAGCAGAGGTGTTTTGGAATCTTTTTTAGTTATAACGCTTCCACCAATTTTTAGGATTATCACTTAAACTAACACCTCTCTTTTTTTGTGAATGAAATGCAATCCGAATATTTTAGTGAACCTGTACTTTTACAGCAAACCTGTACAGCAAAAACCTGCATTAACTAACTTTTTTTTAGATTTCAAGGTAAACTGTAGGGTGTGTGGTAAATTCTAAGGTATTATGCAGTAAATTCTAAGGGTATTTATATGGTAAATTCCATGCTTCTATGCCGGATAATGCTTCTGTTGCATAAATTCGGATTGTATGAGTCTAAATTCAATTTTGCAAGCTTTTATCATTTACAAAGTTAACTTATAAAGTTGTCTTAATTTAGACAGTTTTTTTTAGTAAAATCAAAGTTGAACTCCTAAAAAATTGATCCCTGGAGTTCTAGCTTTGAAACAATTATATTGATGGCTGACAATTACTGATGATTAACAACATTTTAACTGTTGAAAATCATTCATTTAATTAACAAATCTTTTCTCAAAATGTTGATTCTCCAAATCTCTTCTTAAAATGTTGATCCTTCTTAAAATGCTGATCCTTCTTAAAATGCTGATCCTTCTTAAAATGCTGATCCTTTTATTTGACCCTTTAAGAATTGATTTTTTTGGATTTTGGGATTGATTTTTGATCTTATTTTTTTACTTTAACTTTAACGCCGTCCACTGATAAAGCTGCATTGAACGCTTTATCCATTTTTTTAATGCTTTTTATTACTTCTTCAACTTTTCCTGGGCAGTAAGCTATGATACTTCCACCGCCGCCGGCTCCTGTTATTTTTGAGCCCAGAGCTCCAGCTCTTCGGGCTGTGTATGCCATTCTGGAGAGATCTCCTGTGTTAACGCCCAGAGCATCAAGAAGCCCGTGGTTGATATTCATGAGTTCTCCTATTCTTTTTTCATCTTTTTCAAGCAGTGCATCCACTGCATCATCGGTAACAGATTCAATAGCGTTTAATATTGGATTTACAGCCTCAGGATATGTTTCTTTTTTTAGTTTCACTGACTCCACAAGTTCTCCTGTGTTACCCCTTTCTTCTGTGTATCCCACAACGAGTGGAAGGTTTCCACTTATTTTGATGGGTTTAATGTCTTCAGCATTTTTTGAAAGGTAGATCATGCCACCGTAGGTGCTCAGGGTTGTATCAATATGGCTTGCTGCCCCCTGAACTTCAAGTTCCACGTTGTGGGCGTGTTCAGCTATTTCATCCTTTGATAGTTCCATTCTGTTAAACTTTGAAACTGCTGCAATTGTTGCAACTGTTATGGCTGCTGATGAGCCTAGACCTGCACCTATCGGTATTTCCAGGTCAATTTCAATGTCCATTCCTTGAAGAGCACCCTTTTGAACCTTCAAAACTGCGCTCAATATGTAATTAAGAATGCCTTTTTTTTCTGGTTTTTTATTCAGGTTTTCAACCTTTACTTCACTCTTTTCAAGGTCTAGAAATCCTGAGAGGTTCAGATCATTAATTTTTACGTGTACTCTTTTATCTTCACGTTTTTTTAAAGTCACGTATGCTTTTCTATCTACTGCTACTGCTATTGCAGGTTTTCCATAGACCACAGCATGTTCACCGAAAAGAATTGCTTTTCCTGGTGCTGATGCCGTAATTTCCATGAAACTTCACCTGAATTTTAATAAAATTATTTTTAATGATTTTTATGAGCGTGAATTTTTATAATAACTGTAAATATAACTGTAAATTGATTGTTAAATCTTGATTTTTTTTATAAATTTGATTTTTTTATAAATCGTGACAACTTTCTTTCAAAAGCTTTAATTTTTATTCATTAATATCTTTATTCATTTAATATCAGGGGTACTCTAATTTTTTATTATTCCAGCTGCAGAATTTACATTATCAAGAATCTAAATTACCAATGTTTAAAAAAGGGTTATCTTCGGTGACACCCAAGTTTCGTTCCTACCCATTTAATTTTACTTTCAAGTATTTGTACCTGGTTCCAATTTTTAATTTCCAAATAAATTCCAGTAGATTGTATTAGTTTTAATCTGCTCTCATTTATCCTCAGTTTTAATCTAAGAACTTTATCAGAGAACTTTATTATCAGTTTAATTCCAGCAGCTTCACTTATTATCAGGGTTTTCAATTATTATCAGTTTTATTTTAGTACCCTCACTATTATTAGTGTTATTCTTACTTTAAGGTACTGACTTCTTATTTCTTTTCCCGGCTTTACCTTCGGAACACCGCTGATGCGTATCCAACAACAGAGCTGTAGTCTCCAGTTGTGTCCCCGCTTGTTGCGTACCGTTCAACTTCGCAGTTTGAAGCACCCATCTTCTTTGATGCTATCATTGCAGCTGCTACTGGACCGTAACCGCACATTGTAATGTTTAAAGCCGCTACTCTGGAAAACATGAGGTTTTCATCCATTGATTTTATTGCATCGAGAACCTGCATGTCGTTTTTATGGGCGATTTCCCTGGGCCTGTAATGGGTGAAGTCCGTGCTTGCAACAACAACAACGTCGCGGTTTAGTTCTTCTGCAGTTTCATAGATTGAGTTTCCCACGTCAATTGCTGTTTCCATATCCTGCATCCACATGCAAACCGGAACAAATTCCAGACTTGCAGATGATTTCTTCTGGAGGTACTGTAAAAAGGGTAGCTGAACCTCCACGCTGTGCTCCTGGATATGGGCTTGGGGATCTGAATCTATTATGCCTGCATTTTGCACCATTTTTTGTGCAAATTCCTGGTCTATTTCCATGTCTCCCATGGGTGTTCTCCATGTTCCTTCAAGCATTGCAGAAACTCCGGATCCCATTCCTGTGTGGTTGGGGCCTATCACTATGAAGGTTTCTGGAAGACCATCTTCAGCTATCTGGTAGTAGGAATTTACAGCCACAGGTCCTGAGTATGCATATCCTGCATGTGGAACCACAACGCCGGTTATGTTCCTTTTATCCCCTATCTTCTCTGGAATTTTGCCTGGACCTAACTGATGTTTGAAACATGCCTCTATCTGTTTTTTTAAAGAATCAGGATTTCCTTCATAAAAAAGTCCTGCAACTGCAGGTTTTCTTATCATAAAATCACTGTCCTTACTTTTTTTTTACAAAAAAATTTTGACTCAATGTTTCCTTAACTACTTTTAGTTTGGTGTGGGAATAAATAATTTTTTATGAAAGGTAATTTTTTTATAAAATTTTTTATAAAAAGGAATTTTTTATAAAAAGGAAGATTTTGGGATCAATACTCCTAAAAAACCTTCTTTAAACCTAAAAACCTTTCTTAAAATGTAAATCAACCCAATGCGCATTCCGCTTTCATGTTCTGTGGAAGCATTCAAATTACATCCTTTTCTCCCATCCATAAAAATTCTGCAGAACCAAAAAATTCTGCAGACCCTGATACATAGAAATGGTCTGGGATAGATCTGGAATGTGGAGTTGGAAAGATGGGAATGGGAAATCTGGATCTTAATCCAGATTCATTGTGCTTATATTTTGAGTTCAAAGTCTGATGGTTCCACTGGGAGCTCTTCATCCTCTGCAAGTGCACCTGTTCCCCTCAACATCTGCCTTGCAAGCAGCCAGTAGACGAGTGCTATGGCCTTTCTTCCCTTGTTGTTTACTGGTATGACTATGTCAACGTTTCCAAGAAGGTTCTCTGTGTCGCATAGTGCAACTACAGGTATTCCAACCTGTTTTGCTTCAATTATTGCCTGTGCATCTGATCTTGGGTCTGTGACAACCAGTACTTTAGGTTCTATGAATTTAGCATAGTTCGGGTTGGTTAAGGTTCCAGGGATGAATCTTCCAGGAATGGTTTTGGCCCCGGTAATGGTTCCGAATTTTTTGACTGGTGCCTGTCCGTACTGCCTTGTTGACACAACAAGTATGTCGTCCGGGTCGAATTTTGCAAGGAATTTTCCCACGGATATTATTCTCTCGTTTGTTCTCTTCACGTCAAGAACGTAAAGACCGTCTGCTCTTACCCTGTAAATGTAACGCTCCATATCCTTCGTTTTTTGTTGTGTACCTATGTGTAAACCTGCTGCTAAATATTTGTCTAATGGTATTAATAGTTCTGACAATTTACCACCTCATTAAAAATTTTAAATGATCTTTAGTTCATCTGGGTAATCAAGTTAAAACTTAAAAACCCTTTCTTTAAATCTCTTTATATTTCCATTTTCTATTACCTTTATCAGTTAATAGTTCAAGTTTTAGAATTTAACTTCTTTTTAAGTTCCATTGAAACATGTTCTAAACATTGAAACATGTTCTAAAACTTGGGGATTAATTTAAAAAATTTTAAGTTTGTTTGTTATTTTTATTGTTACTCAAATTTTTATTGTTACTCAAATTTTTAACAAATCTTTAAACATTTTAACGCTTGATTAATCTTGATTTTGTTATTCTTCTACGTTAACCGCTTCATTTGGGCAGACATCCATGCACACTTCACAGAAACTGCATTCTTCCGGATGTTTTATGACAATTTTGTCCCCTTCAAGAACGAGGACTTCCATTGGACAAACATCTGTGCACTCGGCGCAGTCTGCTCCTTCACATTTATCGCGGTCAATAGTTATCTTAACCATATTTTTAAATCTCCTATTTTTTAGTAATACTTATTATCAGTGCTCCTTTTAATTGGCACTCCCCAATGGGACATTAAATTCTTTTAATTTAACCTATGGAACAATTAATACCAATATTTAAATGGGCCTTTAACACTGCCCTTTTAAATCCTTTGTTTGTTACCTGGTAAAAGTTGGTCAAAAAAATGTTGCTGTGAAATTTCAGGACCAAAATTTTACCTGTACTTGTTGATGTCAGCCATCTTTGGGCTTGTCATTTCCTCTGAAATCCTGATGAGTTCGTTGAGTTTTGCTATACGTTCTCCACCAACAGCCCCTGTTTTGATGATTGGGCATGAAAATGCCACTGCCATGTGGGCTATGGTTTCATCTGTGGTTTCACCTGAACGGTGGGATACAACAGGCACGTACTTGTTGTTCCTTGCAAGTTCAATTGTTTTGTAGGTGTCTGTGAGGGTTCCTATCTGGTTCGGTTTTATTATGATTGCATTTCCTGCGCCCGCTTCAATTCCCTCTGCAAGTATGTCCTTGTTGGTTACAAAGATGTCGTCTCCACAGATTAAACATTTTTTACCCATCTTTTTGGTGAGTTCTGCAAATCCTGCGAAGTCTCCCTCACGGATTGGGTCCTCAACATAGAAGTAGTTGTAGGTGTCTATGATATCAGAGATGAAGTCCACCTGTTCGCCTGTGCTTCTCTTTGCACCTTCCCTATCGTAAACGTAGGTTTCAGATACAGGGTCCCAGAGTTCGCTTGATGCAACGTCCAGTGATGGTTTAACGAGCACACCTGTTTCTTCACTTACGGTTTCGCAGGCTTTAACCTGGATCTCGATTGCCTCTTCATTTGTGAGGTTGGGTGCCCATCCTCCTTCATCTCCCTTTCCACCTGTGAAGGATTTGTCTTTGGTCTGTATGAGTTCTCTGATTTTTTTGTGAACTGCAACGTTTGTGAAAACTGCTTCTTCAATGGTTTCTGCTCCCACAGGTACTACGAGGAATTCCTGTATGTCAGGGGCATTTTTACCTGCGTGTGCTCCTCCATTTATCATGTTTCCAAGGGGGTATGGAATTTCCACTGGAATGTTTCCACCCAGGAACCTGTAGAGGGGCATGTTGTAGGATGAGGCTGCTGCCTTGGCTGTTGCCATGGAAACTGCTACTGTGGTATTTCCTCCCAGTGCTGCCAGGTTTTCTGTTCCATCTATCTCTTTTAAAACAAGGTCTATTTCGTTCAGGTCTTCTGCATCCATTCCAATAAGTTCTGATGAGATAACATCCTCAACTTCGCTTATTATCTTGTCAACTCCACCTTCAGGAAATGCCACCACTTCTCTGGCCCCGGTACTCGCACCGCTTGGTGCTGCAGCTCTTCCAAAGCCGTTCCATGTTATAACATCCACCTCTACTGTGGGATTGCCTCTGCTGTCTAAAATTTTCCTTACACGAATGTCTTCAATAATACTATCCACAAAAACACCTCTTTTAAAAAAATAGTGGTTATTTTAGGTTGTTTGGATTATCGTTATTCAATGGGAGTAATAATAGTTAAGTAGTTCATTACCCCACACGTGCTGTACATTGATATTCAGTACAGTTATATTTTAAATTTAGATTTTTTTATATTTATGTTAAATGGATTTTGTCTAAATGGATATAATTAGATAGATTGTATTTGTTTATCTAAAGATTTAGATCATGCTCCATCGTAACTAATTTATTCCATTATAAATTTCAGTTACTTGACTTTCAGTTACTTGACTTTCAGTTACTTGACTTTCAGTTACTTCTTGATTCTATTTACATCCAGAGGTAACTTATTTTCTTTAAGTTCCAAAATTGCAATATCTATTGCATCAGAAGATGCAGATGCTTCAACTTGTGGTTTTGCCCCCATGGACAATTGTAAAGCTCTTGCACCTATTACTCTTGCTTTTTCAAACCTTGTAAGCTTTTTTCTACTGGCCATTAATATCCATCTCCACATGAACATGTCGATATTAACTTTAATCTTTAATCCATTAATCAGTGTTTCGATGATTTGATAAAATTAAGTGTAGATTAAGTGTAGATGGGGCCGCCGAGATTTGAACTCGGGTCTCCAGCATTTCGGTGTTTTGACCACATCCCCGTTCCAGTTGAAAAACATAGACTTCCTGTTGGAGTTTTCCTCATAGGAGTTGTCATTATATAACAATTTAATTGTTTATGAGTTATAGTTACTTCATTAATTGTTCAATAACTGTTAATTCAATAGCTGGGAGGATGGACCAAGCTACCCTACGGCCCCCTGTAATATAATTACCACACTTCTACATGTGTTATGAACATTCTTCTGCAGCAGTATTTTGTGATTCCAAGATCATCAAGAACTTTTTTTGGGTCCTCCCCATCTGCAGTTCTTTTCTGATATTCATCAAAGTATGCTGAAATCACTTTGCCGCAGCTGAAACATCTCACAGGAATCATAATTGATCAGCTTACCTGTAACTTTTCTGTTTTCTTGCTCTTGCTCCAGGTCCACCGAATTTTTTGGTTTCTGTACGACGTGGATCTCCAACAAGCATGGTTCTATCGTAATGTGTGAATTTTTCTTTTAATTCCATGTCGCCTGTCCACTGCACCAGGCCTTTGGCTATTACCATTCTGGCAGCTTCTGCCTGGCCCATTATGCCTCCGCCTACAACTCTGACGTCTATGTCCACATTGTCTGCGAGTTCCCCTGCAAGTTTTAATGGTTCTTCTATTTTCAGTCTTGCAAGTTCAGGGTTGTAAAGTTCAACAGGGCTTCTGTTTATCCTGACTCTACCTTTTCCTTCCCTTACTTTTCCTCGTGCTATAGCACTTTTCCTTTTTCCACTTGTATGGATTACTTTTTTCATCTTACACTACCCCTGATTAAAATTTTGATCCAAGTAACGTTGAAACTTTTCCAAGTTCAATGCTTTTTGTGATATTCTTTGGCTGAGCTTCAGGTATCTGCTGGATTTCTTTTCCTTCAAATTCCTTTGGAACTCCCACGTAAACTTTAAGTTCTTTGAAAGCCTTTCTTCCAGTTGCGGTCCTGTAGGGGATCATTCCTCTTACAGTTCTTCTGAAGATGTCATCTGGTCTTCTTGGATATTTAGGACCCATATCTCTTGGGTTTGATATGCTGGCTCTGTCTACTCTCTGTTTGTACTTATTGTACGCCCATTCCTTTGAACCTGATATTATGATTTTTTCAGCATTTAAAATTGTTATGGATTCACCTGAAAGAAGCTTTTTACTGACCGTACTTGCAAGCCTTCCCAGGACAAGTCCTTCTCCATCTATGATCATTTAATACACCTAATCCTTTATTTTTATCCTTTATGCTTCTATTGATCATTCGATTATCTTGATTCCAGTTCCTTTCGGATTCTTCTCTGCAGCCTCGAGGATGTCCATGCATTCTCCGCCTGCCGTGACAATTTTCTCAGCTGCACCCTTTGAAAAGTTTAAAGCTGCAACTTTAACCTTGTGGTCAAGGTTTCCGCTTCCAAGAACTTTTCCAGGTACGAGAATTGTTTCATCTGAAGATGTGTACCTGTTTATGTCAGATATGTTGACTTTTGCCTGCCTTCTCGTTGATCTTTCAAGCCTTTTAGCAATATCCTTCCATATTGCCACTTTTTCTTTGTATGATTTCTTTTTAAGACAACTCAACATGTTCAGAAGGTTTGGGTTTGTCTTTGTAAGTTTCACCATCCTTAAATTCCTCCTTGTAGAAAATTCATTCCTTATCTTTTTTTAAGCCGTAGGTTTTTGTTCAAAATTTTTATCCACAGAGTTTTTTTTATCCACAGAATTCAATGATCTGGTCTGTTTTTTTGGATAAGATATCACAAGCTCGGGCTAAAACTTCTTCAGGTGGCAGGGATCCATCTGTCTCTATCTTGAATATGAATTTACCTTCCTGACCTTCCACTGTGATTGCGTTGGATTCACAGCCTTTAACACATGTTCTGCACATGGAACAGTTTTCAAGATCTGAAACTATTACCCTGTTCTCCTTCTCGTCGAATTCAAGTATTCCACGTGGACATTCTTCCACACATTTAGCGCATGCTTCACATTTTTCGGTGTCTACTGTTATCTGAGGATAGTACCTGTATGCACAGGATGTTGTTGGCTGCCATTTGGCGTGTTCAAGTCCGATTCCAAGCTGTGCCTTTGCTTCAAGTTCAACCTCTTCTCCTTCCCTCAGCTTCATAATGGGAATAGTGTCATGTACTGGTTTTAAATTGGGGTCCTGTGACTTTAAGTCCTTTGAGTAAACTATTTTGGGACCTTTTTCCTTTAAAAGTAAGGATACACTACATCTAGGACAATGATCTTCGCAGTCACATTCGGATGCGAGCACCATGGAGTCAAGATCTGTCTTAATGGGTATGAGTCCTAATCTGTGTGCTAATGCTTCATCAAAGATTTTTGCATCATTTTTGTAGATGTCCACATCTTCGATAGCAAGTGTTGGAACTTCCACCGTGCAGATCCTTCTTATGGCATTTATGAATGGTATGTCAACACCTTCCACCACAAATACCATCATGTTGTCATCCTTATTTTTTATAGTTATTTCCATTTTAGACACTTCTTATTTTTTTTAGAGCCCAAATCTATACTCTTCTTCCCCTTTTACCTCCAGGTCGTCCTGTACCATCGTGAGGTATTGGAGTTACATCTTCTATTTTGCCTATTCTAATACCGGCCCTTGCAAAAGCTCTTATTGTTGCCTGTGCACCTGGACCTGGGGTTCTTGGTCCGTTTCCACCAGGGGCCCTTACCTTTATGTGCAATCCAATTATTCCTTTTTCTTTTACATCCTCTGCTGCACGTGTTGCTGCTTCCATGGCTGCAAATGGTGATGATTCCTGTCTGTCTGCACGTACAACCTTACCTCCAGACCACTGGCTTATGGTTTCTGCTCCAGTTAGGTCTGTTACGGTTATTATGGTGTTGTTAAAGGATGAGTAAACGTTAGCCACACCCCATTTTTCTTTTTCTGCCATTCTATATCACCTTAATGAAATCTTTACTTTGTATGTAATCCTTATTTATTCTGTTTTTTCTGCAGCTTTTTCCCGTGCCTGGGCTTCTTCTTTATGCATTTTTTCTATTGGGGAACCAGGGTAAAATCCTAAGAGTTCTTCTTCATCTTTGCGAACCATGTAACCCGGTGCATTTATTTTTTTCCCATTTAAAGCTATGTGGCCGTGGACTATGAAGAGTCTGGCCTCTTTTACTGTGTGGGAAAGTCCTTTTCTGTGGACCATTGTCTGCAGTCTTCTGCGCAGCATGTCCTCAACTGTGAGGTCAAGAATGTCCTCAAGGTTTGCAGTTTCACTGAGTATTCCGAGCTTAATAAGGTGGCCTAGAAGCTGATTTCTCTCGGTACCTATGCTCTGCTGTTCTGTTGACATACCCAGGAGGTACCTTGCATCTCTTCTGTACCTTTTAACCATTGTTGCTGCTTTCCAAACTTCCTTTTTGTTTTTAAGCCCATACTTCTGAATGAGTCTGTTCTCCTCTTTTATACGATCTGCGTTCCAAGGGTGTGATGGTGTATCGTATTGCTTCCTAGCCCTTCTTGGATGTCCCATATCATCGTCTCCTTTCTAATTTTTTTATTAACAATCCAGTTATATATCCAAATAATTCATTTATCAACAGTTCAATGAATCTTTATTTTAAGTTAGTTTTTGAAGTTGTTCTTATTATATGCAGTGAGATTACTTCTCCTGCATTGGTTTTCCTCTTCTTCTTCTAACTCCAACAGATGATCCTTTCCTGAATGTAGCTTTGGTTTTCTGACCTCTTACTGGAAGTCCCACTTCATGTCTCTTTCCTTTGTAACTTCTGATCTTTTTCATCCTGTTCAGGTCATCTCTAAGGCTCATTGAAAGATCTGCTTCAATGAGATGGAATGTTTTGCCTGTCTCGTAATCGTTACGCCTATTTAGCATCCATGATGGGATGTCGTACTTCTGTGGATTTTTAACAGCTTCCTCAACCTTAAGTACTTCTTCATCTGATAGGAGACCTATCTGTCTTTCTGCATTGAAACCTGCAGCTTTGCATATTGCCATTGATAAAGCTCTTCCAACACCTTTTATATCTGCAAGGGCGTTTTCGATTGATTTGTTACCATCAACGTCTTTTCGGGCAATACGAACCATGTGTTTAAATTCTTCGTCTTTAGCCTTGTTATCCTTAGCCATGTAATTTACCTCCAAGAATCGTATCCTGAATTTTTTTTGTAATTTTCCATGAGATCTTTAATTTCATTCCATGATCTTTAATTTCTTAATTTCAGCTATTCCAGTACACATATCATTACCTGATAATAAATTACCTGATAGTAATGTCTTCTACCAGATTTCAGTAGTGTTGTTAACGTACTGTTTCAATTAAGTGATGAATAGCTCAAACTGTAACTTTAGCAAACAAATGTTGGACAAATGTTGAGCTATTGTTAATATTTTGGTACATCTCATATTTCAAACTATTTTTTCAAAGAGTTTGCAGTGATGTAAAAATGTTACAAGCGCCGGGACTGGGATTTGAACCCAGGAGGAGCAAAGCTCCACAAGATTTCCAGTCTTGCGCCCTACCAGGCTAGACTATCCCGGCATAAGAAAAAAATCGCCTCTAAACCCTCATAGTCCTACCAAGAATTTTGAGAACCATTAAAGAAGAATATCCCCAAGATATTTACCTCGTCCTGAAACCAAGCTATGAAACATACAGTATCATTGCAGGGTTTGAAATTTCCATTGAAATCTCATTCCATTGAAATCTCAGATATCAAGGTAAAGGGTTTAAAGTTTATACCAATATTTTTTTTAAATATTGCCTTCATTCTAGTATTTATCTTTATTGGCCTCGCCCCTAATTAACTTAGAGGTTCTACGGTTCGGATTCTGAAAGTACACTAAAGAGTAGATTTTTACTTCCACATCATTGGATATGTTGCAGGTTGCATAAAAACCTTTTCGGTTTTTACCATTATGCCACCATCAGCTTTGTGGATACCACCTGATGTTTCCATACTTTCACCGGCTGCAACCAGTTCACCTTTAAGTGTCATAATTGCAACTCTGTTTCCCCTGTCTATCTGAGGGGAAAGTGAGAGAACTCCACCGGCTGCAAGATCTGCACCGTGGCAGATGGCATCAACAGCTGAATCCCTTATCACGATCTTTGGAAGATGGGAAACTGCTGTTTCCATTGGGAGTATGCATTCACGAAGTTCTGATTCATCACCCTCATCTTTCCATATGTGGTATGCATCTGTTAGATCCTGCAGGGTTTTAAGTGTTTCGTCTTCATGGAATGGCCCTGAAATTGTTCTTCGAAGTTCTGCCATGTGGGCTCCACATCCAAGTGCCTCACCAATGTCGTGGCAGTACTTCCTGATGTAGGTGCCGCCCTCACAGCCTATTCTGAAGAGCACATCTTTACCTTCCAGTTCAAGGATTTTAACATAGTAAATACGTCTAACCCTGAGCTCTCGTTTTACAGCAGATTTCAATGGTGGAAGTTGAAATATTTTACCTGTAAATTCCTGGAGAATATTTCTAACTTCTTTCACATCGATATCCTCATGAAGCCTCATAAGACATACATACTCTTTCGGAGCTCCAAGGAGCATCTGTATAACCCTTGTAGCCTGTTCTATACCCATCGGGAGTACACCTGTTACACGGGGGTCGAGTGTTCCACCGTGACCTGTTTTATCCACGTGCAGGATCCTCTTAACCCACGAATCGATTTCATGGGATGTGGGTCCCATGGGTTTGTCCAAATTCACAACACCCTTTTGAATGTGTTCTTCTATGGGTCTTTTCCGCGGGTAGCAGCCGTAAACCGGGTCTGTTACACTTTCAGCTTTTATGAGAAGATCTTCCATTAAAATGACCTGCTAAAAAACGTGCTTTAATTTTAAAAGTTTTAACTTGATAAAAATTATTCTTAGATAAAAATTATTTAATTAAAAGCTGTTTAATTAAATCTAAACTATTTTAACTAAAAGGTTTAACTAAAAGCTTTTAACATAGCAATTTTAACAAAGTAAAAGCCCTTACAGAGCTTCAACCTGTTTTTTAATTGCTTCAACATCTTTTGATTCTACATCAACAGTCTGATCCACTGGTTCAAGATGTTTTACGTTGCATTTCCTATTTTTTATTGATGGTCCAACAACCTCAACAAATTTTTCGTCTATAACATCAACGATTGCACATTTTTCGCCTGCTTCTCTTCCTGCGATTTTAACACATACTCTTCCTACTTCTATTGCTGGCATGAAATCACCTCAATAACTTTTACTATAATATCCGCGATGCTCTCTGGCTGGAAACTGTGGCTGTTTATAACTATGTCGTAAATCTCCATGTTTCCAATGTCGATGCCGTGTACTTCACGGTAGCGTTTGGCTTCGCTTTTACCTCTTGTAATTATTTCTTTTTTTACTAAATCCGCTGGTTTGTTTTCTCTTTGACATATACGTTCTATTCGAACGCTCAAAGGTGCTACAAACCATATTTTAAGGTTGGCCTCCACAAAGTGTGCAGAGAGTCTTCCCTCAGCGATCAAATTTTCGCTTTTCTCTGCTATCTGGGCCTGTCTTCTGTCTATTTCAAGGTCTATTTCATCGTTACCCTCAGCGAATTTACTGAATTCCAGGATGTCCATATCATTTTCAGCAGCCATCTGACGGAATATGTCACCTGCTGATAAGTATGGTATGCCCAGTTTCTTTGACAGGATTTTTGACGCGGTTGTTGTGCCGCTGCCTGCCAATCCACCGATGGTTATGATCATCAGGACCTTGCCTCTTTCTTGAAAAATTTACGGGCACATTCTGAACATAAATATCCACCATATGGCCTGTTAGGTCTTTTACTTGATTTTGAAAGTTTTCTTATTTCGTATGGTCTTCCCCTTGGTACTGCATGAAGCTGTTTGCCGCATTCTGCACAAACATGTTTTGATGGTTTTTTCTTCTTGTAGTGGAGTACTGTTTTTCCTCCGGGGGTTCTTCTGAATGTTCTTTTGTATGATCTAGATCTGTATCTTAACTCAGGCATGTATACATCTCCTTTTTATTTTCATCTTTGATAAAGCAAGTTTAACAGGAGAAAAACTGATGGTATTCAACCTCGGTTTTCATCCACTTATCAAATTTAAATTTTTATCACATTGCTCCCTTAAGTCCCAGGTACTTCCTGAACACTAAAGACATTGCAAACGACACCAGGATATACCATCCAAGCCATCCTATTGACATTAAAGGAGTTCCAACATTTGGATGGTAGAACATGTGAAAGATTGGAACCAGAAGCACATAGTAAGGAACACTTGGTAAGTTTATTACCATGTGGCCTATGAGTGGGTTGTAGGCCATCCAGTAGAATATGATGAGGATGGGGATCATGGTTACCATTGCTGGCTTCATGGACATTATCATCATTTCCTTCTGTTGACCCATCATTTCCATCTGTTTCTTCTGCATTTCAAGCATCTTCTGCTGGTCGCCTGACTTTTGCACCTTCATGACTTCCTGCTGGAAATCTTTCATTTCCTGTTGCAGGTAGTGAAGCCTGTCCTGGTCTACCAGTAACTTGTTTGCAAGTGTTATAACAAAACCCACAATGGTGGCTATTACAAAAACCGCAAGTATTGGATTATGGGGATTTGGATCCATCTGTATGAGCGGACCAAATACCGGGTCCAAGATTTGGTTAAGTATCGTCACTAATGACATCTTTTTTTCCTCTACAAATTAAATTTTTAATGTTAAACCTGACTTTAATGTTAAACTAAACTTGAGTTTGGTGTTAAATTAAACTTGACTTTAATGTTAAAATTGAGCATGTCAAAATTTTAATTTTACATTTTTTTATTTAACGCTTTCTCAGTCGGGTTTCACTGAAGAGTCCTTATCATTTCTCCAACAGATTCATCCAACTTGTTGTCATGATTTTTTATGATCTTAACTGTAGCACCTGTAAGTGCTGCATATGCCATTGAAACAGCCCTGTTCATTTCCTGGTGAAGCTTTATATCGCTCAGTTTTTCCAGGTCCCTGATACGCGTTGTATCATTTATCCTTCTCATTAATATTTCATCACCATCTGCTTCCAGAAGAACAAACATGTCGGGCTGTAACTCGTCAAGCACCCATTTTGGAAGCCCTGGTAAAAATCCTTTCGGTGTTTTTATGGTGCAATGGGTATCAACGATTATGTTATCTTGCTCGGATCTTTCTTTTATATTTTTTGCAGCCTTTCTCTGGATTTCCTTCTGTACCTCTGGTGAAAGTTTCCTGATGGAATCTCTATCATCCACAAGTCCTTCTTTCTCAGCTATTTCCAGCATCACATCTCCATAGTTTATATGTAGATAATCAAGATGTTCCAATGCCTTCGTTAAAACTGTTGTACTTCCTGATCCTGGAATTCCTGCAACTACCACTAACTTCATCTTTACCACCTTATTCATTACCCAAAAACTTCCTTAACATTGGGTGCATGTCCATCAACTGTTCTTGAGCTATTTCCTCGTACAATCTGTAAACAATACCCACTGTCAGCAGCACACCTGTACCTCCACCTAAAGCACCTGTTAAATCTGCACCAAATGCCAGTAAACCAACAAAGGCACCTCCAAGCACGGTTATGGCAGGTATGTACCTGCTCATTATTTTTTCAAACTGGGCTCTGCTACTTCTAAATCCAGGTATCTGCATTCCCATATCGTATAACTGTTTTGAAACCTGTTTGGGTCCTATTCCACTTAGCTCCACCCACAGCCATGCGAACAGTATACAGGAACCTATGAATACAACTGCGTAAATGAGCACCTTAAGTGGATCCGTGAAGATCACGGTGTAGGTGCTTGGTGTTGATAGGAAGTATGCAACTCCGTTAATAGCCCGGCCGTTGGATATTGTTCCGAGTATTGGGTGTCCAAGCTTTTGAAACAGGTTTGCAAAAAGCTGCACATTTAGGAGAAGTGCGCTTGTAAGTATAACCGGCATGTTACTTGCATATATAAATTTAAGAGGATATTTTCCCCTTGCCCCTTTAACTCCTCCATATGAAAGCGGTATTTCCACCCTCATACTTTCTGCATATACAACAACCAGGAACACAACAACAACTGCGAGCACTGGTATCAGCAGGTCAAAGTTTGGGGATCCACTCGTGAGTGAATATATGAAGTGTGGGATTGCTCCAGCCGGTACTCCGGGAGACGTTGGGGAGGAAAGTACGTTTAACGATCCAACTATTATCTGTTGAGCTACTCCAGCTGCAATGAACAATCCTACACCGCTTCCAAATCCCCATTTGGATACCACTTCATCCATGAATATTATGAGTATTCCACCAATGGTTATCTGGAGTACGAGTATCCATGTTAGTTCTGGTGATGAAGGCGAAAGTGCACCTGTTAATACAAGTACGATTGCTTCAAAGAGAGTGAATATTATTGCAAGGACTTTTTGAGTTCCCTGAAAAACTGCTTTATCCTCTGGCCTTGAAAGATCAAGACGCCAGATTTTACCTCCAACAAGAAGCTGTAGAATGATTGAAGCTGAAACTATGGGTCCAATACCAAGCGTGATAATGGAACCAAAGTTACCAGCCATCACAGCTCTTAACTGACCAAAATAATCAACTGCATTTGTACTGAGCCCAAAAAGAGTGATCTGACCAAGCAGGAAGTAAAGTATTAAGATTATTCCTGTCCACTTCAGTTTTTCTTTAAATGGTACCCTGTAAGTTGGAGATTTAACCTGAGGAATTAACGAAAAAATTGGTTGCAGCATTTCTTTCAACAATGAACTTCACTCCTGCCCAAGATTTTTAGAAAAAACTTCTACCATGAATTTTTTTGAATTGAAATTTGGATCCTTCGGATCCCTGAAATTGGATCCTTGAAGTTTTCTTAAATCCTAAAATTCTTTTTATTAATCTTTAACATTAATATGATTAATCTTCAATATATTAGTATACATTGGATATCCCGAAAAAAGAAGAGGTTTAAAGGGTTACTGCTTCCCCTCCAGCTTCTTCAATTTTTCGAGTTGCTGTCTCGGAAAATTTGGGGGATTTAATAACTAAAGACCTGTTTAATTTTCCTTTCCCGAGTACCTTGTTGTATCCAAGTTCTGTTACATCTATAACAACTTTACCATTCTCTTCAGTTGCCAATCCCTTTTTAACAAGTTCCCCTGATTTTTCATCGAGGTAATCCAGGTTCACAGGGCTGTATTTGAATATACTCTGCTGTGGCCTTTTAAAACCGTACTTTCCGAAGTGTTTTGGATCGTTTATAACCATCCATGTCCAGTGGTGTTTGTGACCACCGGCCATTCCTTTTCCACCTCTGTTACCTGCGCCTCTGTTCTTTTTTGAACAGCCCCTGGCAATTGTTCTTGAGCCGCGTAACTTCCTTATTTTCCTTTGTTTTCTTATCATGCAATCACCTAATGAGTTTGAATAGAGAGTTGTGGTGAAGGTTTAATGAGTGATCAACCTTAAAAGGTTGGTCTAGATCATTTTCCTTACAATTTCATTTATATTTTCTCCCCTGTATCCTAAGCTTCCGCCTTCCTTAAATGAGGTTTTTGTATTCTCATAACCTTTTCTTGGTGGGTGAAGTCTGAAAACAGGTTTTATTTTAGTATCAGCCAGATTTACTTTGGAATCCAGAACTGCACTTGAAAATTCTTCAATTGAACTGTAATCAGTGTTTTCTGCGATGTATTCATCTGTAATGTGCTCATCACCAGGAAGTCTTCCCCTCTTTGTTATAAGTTGAGATAATGTTTCAGCATCAATCTCGCCCCAGGTTATGTAGTCTTTTGCTTTCTGAAGCATTCCAGTGTAACTTGGGTTTTCCTCGATGAGGGTTGCGTGACTGATCTGGTTGAGGCGCATCATCATCAGGGTATCTGCTATGTCCTTGTTTATTCCAGTTGTACCCCTTATTCGTATTGCTGCAATCATTTTAATCACTCTTCTACTACTCCGAGATTTTTGAGATCTTTACTGGTTGCTTTTACCTGACTTAACTGTTTCAGGGCTTCAAAGACTGCGCCTGCGAAGTTTATGGTTGTCTGGGTTTGACCCATTGTCTGGGACCATATATCATCTATACCTGCAAGTCCAAGGATGGTTTTTCCAACGTTTCCTATTGCAAGTCCAACTCCACCAGGGGCAGGTATTAAGGTTACACGGACGCTTCCGCTTTTTCCTTCAACCTTGAATGGTACTGTGTGTTCCCTACCACAGACACATCCCCAGTCACCACAGCCTCTCCTAACCTTTATGATATTGTACTTGGCGTTGTCAACTGCTTTTCTTATTGCAGGACCAACCTCTTTGGCTTTTCCCTGTCCAAGTCCAACGTAACCGTTTTTGTTACCGACTGCAACTATAACTCTGAAGTTGACTTTACGGCCAGACTTGTGCATTCTCTGAACAAGGTTAACATCCATAACCTCTTCCTCAAGGTCTGGAAGCAGTGTGTTTACTATACCGAGTTCCATTATTGGAAGGCCCTTATCAAAGATCTCGTCAATGTCTGTTATCTTACCTTCCTTAACCATACGACCAAGCTCGGTCTTGGGTTCCCATTCCTCTTTTTCGTATTTATTCTTATTCATTTGATACCCCTTCCTCAATCTTTTGTTTCACGGCTTCAAAGTGGTCAGGTAGGTCTTTTGGGGATAAACCATTTTTGAGGTACTGTGAAAATTTCTGTTTAACCTCTTCATCAGTAAGGGATTCAGCGTATGCTGCAATGTGTTCGCCCCTTATCCTTTCATCTGCAGGTAAGACCTCATCACTGTGTGGAACGTAGAGTCCCGCATCAACTGCTCCTTTAAGTGCTGCATACACCCTCACGCCCTTTATGGATGATTTGAGTCCGATGTCCAGAACTGCTTCATCTACTCCGGCTTCAAGTGCTTTTTTACCACAGAGGAATCCCGTTAAGTAAGCTGCAGAAGTGTTTTTACCACTTGCAAGCCATCCCTCTTTTTTAAGCTCGTTGGAGTGTGCTGAAACTATTGTTTCATCTCCATCTGGTTTAACGTCCACAATCTGAACAATTGTGCTGGTGTTGGTGATCCTAACAACGAGCCTTGATGTGTCCAGACTGATAAGTTTTGATCTGGCCCTGTAATCTGTTTTTCCTTCCCTTCTTCTTTTAAATGCCAGTTTGTATCTTGATCCTTGTGCCAATATAATTCCTCCTTCTATCTAAGCATTTCATGATCCCTTGCATAGGTTTTCATGTAGGATTTGCTTCTGAAGGCGCCACCTTTGGCCATCCTGTAAAGCTTCCTGTAGGTGGTCTTGTTTATCTCTCTGTTGTCCCTCATATCCTTTAATTCTGTTCTTAAAGACCTTATGGTAGTCATCCAAGCTTGTTTCTTTGGATTTCGAGCCCCTTTAGCCCCTTTTATACTACCCCTACCTTTTCTTCTTCCTTTTTTCTTCTGTTCTGCTATTTTCTTTGACCTGTAGCTGCTTATTCCTTTTTTAGGTTTTGCTTTTATAGCTCCACTGTCTATAAGCTGTTTTATACTTTCTCGAGTTATAGCTCTTGATACTTCCTCTACGCTCTCAGGATCTATCCAAACCCTGTTTAATCCGACTTTGAGTACGTCTGCAGCTAATCTCTTTTGAGTAGTAAGATTCATAAAGAAACCTCCAAACCAAACTTTTGTAGTTTGATCAAAATTTTCACCTGAAAATTTTAGGCACCGAATTATTGAAAACCTCATTGAAAACTTTCAACTATATTTATTCGCTGATTCTCACGTTTATCCTTTGTTCGGTTTTCAAAGTTCCATCATTTTCAGGATTTTTGGAATTTCAAACCGTGATACACACAGTTTTGCATTTCATCGCGCATTCGATGAATGATTCCTCTCTCCCGTTTGTTTATTAAATGCTGGTTTATTAAATGCTGGTTTATTAAATGCTGGTTTATTAAATGCTGCTCTTCTTCATTCCAACCCTACAATTACTAGGTCTACACATCTTTTTCCAGTTATCATTCATTGAGTGTGGAAAAGAGGGTTGAAATAAGAAAAATTCTTTAAACTCTTCCTTTAAACTCTTCTTGAATTTAAAGTCCCTTGTTCAATATTTTAATTCCAAGCTCTTTTGCTTTTTCCAGCATGAGTTCCTTTTTTCTTTTTCCAATGGTGGAAGTGATCCTTCCAGCCTGTGTACTTGGATCCAGTTTTTCCAGATCTGCCATGTTGCGGACAAGCACATCCTGGTATCCTGAAGGATGAAGTCCCCTCATGGTTTTTGGAGATCCGTAACCGATTGCAGCCATTGCAGGTTTTCTTCCCTCATACCTTCTCCTTTTGCTTGTTTTTCCTTTTGGCTTCCTGTACTTTTCTCCAAGTTTTTTGTACCTGAAGAACTCCTGTCTTTTAAACTTTGGTTTTGTTGGTTTTTTCATTGGACTGCCACCTTATTCCTTGCTAACAAGGTATATTCCATCCTGGAACACCCTTGGATCTCTTCCCCTTATTTTTGTAGCCTGTTCTAGATTTGCCATAGTCTGTCCGACATCTTCCTTACTTATTCCTGTAACTGTGACTTCTTCACCTTTAATCTGGACTTTGGTATCTCCCAAGATCTTTGCTGTCCTTGGGTATTTTTCACCCAGGAAGTTTTCTATTACAACTTTATCTCCAGCGGCTTTTACAGTCATGGGAAAGTGAGCGTAAACTATCTTCATGTGGTAAGTGAAACCATCGGTCAATCCCACCATCATGTTGTTTATGTGGGATTTTATGGTTCCTAACATGGCTTTATCTCGTTTTTTAGGGAACTTAACTTCAACCACAACGTTGTTATCTTCCTTTGTTATCTGAATACTTCTGTGGTTGAACTTCCTTGATAACTGTCCCTTTGATCCCTTGACAGTCACTTCATCTGCTATGATGACATCTATGCCTTCAGGGATAGGTATTTCTTCCCTTAGAATTGCTAATTGAGCCATTTTATCACCTTAGTAAACATATACGAGAAGTCTGCCACCTATTCCTTTTTCTTTGGCTTCTCTGTGGGTCATTATACCTTCAGAGGTTGTTAATATCATTATTCCAAAGTTTTTGGATGGTAAGTACCTTTTCTCAAATTTCTCAAATTCGTCTGTTTTAACGGCGTGTCTTGGTTTTATTACACCGCATTTGTTGATGTTTCCTTCTAGTTCAACAATGAATTGCCCTGCTTTTTCATCGTCAACAAATTCAAATTCACCGATATATCCTTCTTTCTGCATTGTTCTTAGAACATGACCGATCATCTTGGATGCTGGAGAGATTTTGCACCTCTTGTTTCCCTGCATCTCGTTGTTTCTCATGTTTGTAAGCGCATTTGCTAGAGGATCCATAAGAGTCATTTTGACACCTCTTAGTTATATTTTTTAAATCCTATCTTGGATGCAAGTTCCCTGAAGCATTGTCTGCAAAGCATAAGATTGTATCTTCTCACAAGTGCAGAGTGGTCACCACATCTACTACATTTCCTTGATGCTTTTCCGTATTTTCTTGGCAATTTATCACCTATTCTAGTTTAACCTGGAATTTTTCCTTCATAAATTCCATGGTCTCTTCCTTTGTGATCTGGTGTTTGGTTGGAATCTTCTTGTTCTGAATTTTCCTTCTTTTTATCCTGTAACCTGGTTTTTCAAAGGTTATAGCAACATCCATACCAAATATACCTATATCTGGATCGTAACGCATTCCAGGAATGTCTATGTGCTCGTGTATTCCGAACGCAACATTACCCTGCTTGTCAAATTGAGATGCGCTGATCTTCCTGTCAATACCTTCAAGTATGAGTTTAACAGTGTCAATAGCTTTTTCTTTTCTTAGTGTAACTTTACATCCTATTGGCTGTCTTTTCCTTATTCCAAACTCAGGGTTTGTAACTTTAGAAAAGGTACGTATAGGTTTCTGGCCTGTGATGTTTGTTAAGAGCTTTTCAGCCCTGACAAGTTCTTCACCACCCTGACCTACACCTATGTTAACTGTGGCCTTGTTTATTCTCACCTTTTCCATTGGGTTCATATTCAGTTACCTCCTGGAAGTGAAATAACAGGTTTGTCTTTTCCTATGACGAAAACATAGTCTGTGAGTGTTAGGAAAGTTTTTTTATCATCTGTTTCAATTAGAACAGTGTTTGATTTTGATGATTTGGTTACATTGATCTCTTTAATTTTACCAAGTTCACCTATGTGTTTACCGCCGGTTATCAGGCCGATTGTACCACTTTCAAATTTGATGTGGTTTGTAACGTTTTGCTCTGGAACCTCAACCACAACAACATCCCCTGTCTTGTATTCCTTTTCAACCAGACAGTTCCTTCCATCGTGAAGGTTTAGCTGTGTTTTTCCACCTTTTATTGTGGTTTTGTCCTGGATCCTGCAGAGCTTGAACTCAGCGTTTTCCTTGGTTATTGGGTAAAGTATGAGTTCACCCTTATCATCTGGAAGTACCCTGTAAACTTTCTCAGATTTTGGTAGTTCAACTACATCCATGAATCCCACAGGGAATTTGTAGTCCTTCCTTGCACGGCCGTCCACAAGAATGTCACCGCTGTTGATTATCATTTTTGCTTCTTTTGAATTGTCTGCTACCTTAAGAATATCCCTGACAATAAGAAGTAAAGGCAATGATCCCTCAATTGAGTGTGGACCTGCACTTGGTTTTACAGTCCATTTGTTTTCTTTTGGGTGTATTGGCCAGTGTTCTGGTGATTTAAAACGTTTAAGATGTTTCCTTGATCCCATCTTTGCCATCTTATCCCTTCCTCTCAATTATATCGTTTCTTTCTTCATCATCTAAATCTAATTCGATTATCATAATGTTTGAAGGGTGCACTGTATGGTAAACTTTGTTTCCATCAGGTTTCTGGACCACTGCTCCCTCAATCATGATCCTGTAATTTTTAAGGTCAACCTTCTCAACCTTACCTTCGTGATCCTTGAAATCGCCACGCATCACTTTAACAGTGTCTCCAACTTTTAAAGGAAGAGATCTTCTTCCGTACTGTTCCCTTAGCTCCTCACTGAGGGTGGCACTCACCAGTTTGTGGCGTATGTGTAAAGGTGCCTTGTAGATAAATTTTCTTTGTTTTCTTGGCTGTTTTGACATGTTATCACCATTTAAATATTCAATGTCCCGTTTAGATTATTATGCTGGCAGCGCTTCCTATTGCAGGCCATCTGTCAGCTGCTTCCTTTGCAACAGGTCCCCTTATTTCAGAACCTTTTAACACACCCTCAGGTGTTATTATTACAGCTGCATTGTCCTCAAATTTAACCCTTAAACCGTCTGCCCTTCTAAATTCTTTTTTCTGGCGTACCACAACGGCTGTTGTAACCTCTCTTCTCATATCAACTGTACCCTTTTTAACTGAGATCACAACCATGTCACCGACACCTGCAGATGCAAGTCGTCTCCTGACACCTTTGTATCCTTTGACAGATATGATTTCGATTTCTCTTGCACCTGTGTTGTCCACGCACTGAAGTCTTGCACCTATTGGCAGTGCTTTTGTAACATTAGATGGAATAGCCTTCATTTAGTTCTCTCCTTTCACTTCCACAACAACGAAATGTTTTGTCTTGCTGAGGCGCCTGCATTCTGCAATTTTAACGGCGTCACCAACTTTGACGTTGATGCAGTCTGGTTTGTGTGCTGTTATCTTTGATTTCCTTTTTTCGTATCTCTCATATTTTCTGATAAATTTATAAAAACTTCTTTCCACTGTGATGGTCCGTTCTACCTTTGTGCTTGTGACGATTCCCTCTAATATTTGACCCCTTACCGGGAGGGTTCCGTGAAACGGACAGTTTGGATCATCGCATGTTGTTTTTGGTTCTTTAACGTCGATACCAACCATATTATCACCTAATACGTCCTTTTATTCGGTTATATGATGCTGTTTATTTACATTAATATTTTATAAGTTTGTGGAAGTTAACCCTGGTTAACTTTCCATTGTCCTTACCAGTACTTTCTGAATTTTTTCTTTATTCTATCTTCAGGGCGAGAAACAATTATGCGGCCGTCTATCTCCACAATTTCACCGTCAGGCAGTTTAAAATGGAAGGTTGAAACATCCTTGGGAACCACCTTTTCGGCCCCATCAACATCAACGGTTATGGTGTTTTTTGTCTCGTCTACAACCTTTCCCTGTATCCCTACAAATCCATTATGTGAGCTTTTATGAACCTTAACCTGAAGGCCGATAAGTTCATGCCTGAATATGTTTTGTGGAGTGATCATGATTTCCCATATCGAGAGAAAAAAATCAGACAGTTGAACAGTTGAAAACTGTTAATGTCGTCTTTTTCTTCCACGTCTTTCGTTTCTCTCTTTTATTTCAATTGTGTCTGAAGAAAAGCCCATTTTCGCGAGAACTTCTTTAACTTTCCGTTTGTGGTCACCTTGAAGTTCTATTTGACCCTTCTTCGCTGTTCCTCCACAGGCACATTTGGCCTTAAGTTCCTTTGTTAATTCCCTTACATCGATGTCGTGTTCATCTATCCCCTCGACAATCGTCATAAGTTTTCCGAATCTTCTTCTTACTGTATAGACCTTAACCTTCTGAACTTCTCTGGCTATTTCTTCACAGACACAAAGTTCTTCTGGAAGACCGCAAATCTCACATATTTTCATCTACTTTAGTTCTCCTGGTTTTTTTCATTCATTATGGTAAGGACACGTGCGATTGTTCTCTTAAGTTCCTTAATTTTCCCTGGGTTTTCATAAATTCCAGCTGCGGCACTTTTTGAGATATTCTTCGCATATTCTGCTTTGAGTTCATCCAGTTTAGCCTGGATATCTCCCGTTGACATTACCCGAATTTCCTTGCTTCTTATTATTACCATTTCTCTACATCCTTTTATAATTTATGATAATCTATCCTCAGATTAAAGCTTATTCGGATTTCTCCACTTTTTCTTCTGTTTTATCTTCAGATCCCGATTCAACATCCTCAGAACTTGCTTCCTTATTTTCAGGCTCTTCAGATTTTGCAGGCTCTTCAGGAACCTCAGATTCTACAGGTTCTTCAGGAACTTCTGCTGCATCTTCTGGTGCTTCCTCTGTGATCTCTTCAAGGATATCCTCTGGTTTTGAAACTTCTTCAGTCTCAACAGCAGGTGCCTCAACGTTTTTCTCTACAGGTTCCTCAACTTCAATCTCTAAAACTTCTATTTTGTCCGGTAAAACTATGTTAGGCGGCATGATCCTGACGTAAATTCCGAGCACACCTGGTTTGAGTTGCACTGTTGCAAATCCTTTTCTAACATATTTTTCTGCTGGTTCTCCACATTTTTTGATGTATCCATCTGTGAATTTGGAACAAGCCGACCTTGAACCCCTGATCTTACCGGATATGGTAACTTCAACACCCTGTGCTCCTGCACCCATTATCCTGCGGATTGTGGTGTATGCAACTCTCCTGAAGTTCATTCCCCTCTGGAGCATGTTGGATATTTTGTGAGCCATTATCTTCGGGTTTAACTCTGGAACCTCGACCTCTTTAACTTCCACTTGTGGGTTTTCAAGACCAAAATCAGTTTTGAGGTTCTGGGTTATGGCTCTGACAGTTTTTCCACCTCTTCCTATGACCATTCCTGGCCTTTCAGCATAGACTACAATCATTGTACCGAGTGGAGTTACCTGGATTTCCATTCCACCGTATCCTGCTCTTTCAAGTTGTTTTTCCAGGTATTCATTTATTTTTGTTCTTTTAAGACCTTCTGTTACAAAATCTTTTTCAATCATCCGTCTATGCCTCCCCTAGAACTATCTGTACGTGGGTTGTTGGTGTGTTGAATGGGCTTGCCCTTCCAAATGCCCTTGCTGTCCATCCTTTTATCACATAGCCACGGTGACTTGATGCGTGGACGATTTTAAGATTTTCAGTGTCAAGTCCCTTGTACTCAGCATTTGCCTCTGCATTTATGAGAACTTCAAATATTTTTTTTGAAGCCTTTACAGGGTATCGGCCTGTTGGCCATCCTTTAAGACTTCTCTTGTGTCCCACTTTTTTGTTGTGCCTTCTGAATGGTACTGGCTGTCTCATCTGTATTACATCTTCCAGGAACTCTTTGGCTTCGTCAAGATACATTCCCCTTATTGCATTGCAGATCTCAACAGAATGTTTGGGGGAGATCTTAAGAGCTCTCCCTGCAGCTTTTGCTGTTTTTCCGTCGTATTCGTCTTGATAAGCGTATTTAATTTTTGCCATTGTAATTTCTCCTTATTTAAGAGGCACAAACATGGATGATCTTGTTGCACCCATACCTGGGTCTCCGTGCTGAACCCTCTGTCTGGTGATTGCAAATTCTCCAAAGTAACATCCAATCATTTCCGGCTGTATTGTTACTTCAACAAACTCTTTTCCATTGTGGATTCCGAATGTTAGTCCAACCATTTCAGGAAGGATTATCATGTCCCTGCAGTGAGTTTTAATTACTTGAGGCCTTCCACCTTTATTGCCTTCTTTTTTAACTGCTCTTATTCTTTCCAAGACCTTTTTCTGTCTTGGGAGGAATCCCCTTTTAAGGGATCTCCTTGCCCTGGATGGTAAAAGTTCTATTACATTATCCATGGGCATGTCCTGTAGCTCTTCAAGAGTGTAACCACGATACTTGAATTCTTTTTTTGCCAATTAGTCTCCTCCTAATCCTTTTTTAAATTTTTTCCCATATTTGATTTAATCCCTTTAATCCTCAAATTTTATCTCCTTTTACCTGTCCTTTTAGCGGAGATTGAACCAACTTTTCTTCCTGTTGGTGCATTTCTTGAAACAGTTGTTGGTTTACCAGGATGCTGTTTGTTTCCACCACCATGTGGGTGATCCACAGCGTTCATTGCCACTCCTCTAACACTGAATGATTTTTTACCTTTAGTCTTGAAGGCGTGGTACCTGTTTCCTGCTTTAAGGAATGGTTTGTCCTTTCTTCCTCCACCTGCAACAACACCTATAGTCGCCCTGCAGCTGGGGTTGAATGCCTTTAATTCACCTGAAGGTAACTCTATAATAGCTTTACCAACATCGTGTGTTATTAAAGAAGCGTAAGTTCCAGAAGATCTGACGAGTTTACCGCCGTCTCCAGGATTGTTTTCAAGATTGTATACTGGTGTTCCTTCAGGAATTTCACCAAGAGGCAGTGAGTTTCCAGGATTTATTGGTGCAGAAATTCCGCACTCAACCTCATCATCTAAGGCTATTCCTTCAGGTGCTAAAATAAGTCTTTTCTCATCATTTTCAAATTTAACAAGTGCAATTGGGGCTGTTCTACCAGGGTCATGTATAATATCAACCACCCTTCCCTTGATTGTGCCCTCTTTCTCAGCGTCATCGTAGGATCTGTAGGCTATTTTTCCCCGGAATCTGTGTGATGCACTCTTGTAAGTAGGAGTTCCTCTTCCTCTCCTCTGGATTATTAATCGTTTTCCCATTTTATTTCCTCCATCCTCAACGGTTGGTAAATGTTATACAGAAGTGTTTTTAGAATACACCCATTTTCACTGCTATATCTTCTGCGCTGTGCTCTGCTTTCAGTTTTATGTAAGCGAGTTTCTCACCGGTGGTAGATCTTATCTGAGTGTTAACCCTTTCAACCTTCACAGCGAAAAGTTCCTCAAATGCAGATTTTATCTGGGACCTGTTTGCGGTCCTATTTACAACAAATGTTAATTCATTATTTTGATCGATTGCGTTCATACTTTTTTCTGTTAACTGTGGTTTTATTATAATTGCGTAAGGATCCATTCTTTCACAACCCCTTTTATTGTTTGAAAAGTTCTCCTAACCTTTCAACAGCTGATTTTGTGTAAACTGTGAGCCTTCCAGGGTGGGTTCCAGGAGCCAGAAGTTCCGCATTCAAATTATCCACAACAACAACATCAACGCCTGCATGGTTTCTTGCGCCGAGGCTTATTCCTTTATCCTCTGCAACAACGAAAAGTGGTCCTTTTGGGTTTTTATACTTTCTTCCCCTGGTTTTACCTCTACCAGCCCTTATCTTATGACCAGTTTTAGCCCTTAGGATATCATCCATTATTCCAAGTTTTTCAAATATTTCCCTGGTTTCTTTGGTTCTTTTAACAGTTGCAAGCTCATCATCAACTACAAATGGTATTTGGGATATGTTCTCAATCATATGGCCTCTTGCCTCCACAATGTCCCTGTTTGCTGTAGCTGCAACTGCAGATCGTATGGCCAGTCTTCTTTCTTTTCTGTTTATCTTCTCATGAAGAACCCTCTCTGTTTTTGGTGGGTGGGCCCTTCTACCGCCTATGGACTGTGGTATTCTGGCTGCTTTTGAAGCTGCAGGATGCCTTGATCCTTTAACACGCGGAACCATTGCTGCACCACGGCCTGAACCGAAGGACTTTGCAGTTGTCCTCATACCTGCCCTTGGGTTTGTTCCCCATGGCTGTATCCTGGCTGTTTGTGATGATATAACTGCCCTTTTTATAAGGTCAGGTCTGTATTCTTCCGTGAAAATTTCAGGAAGTTCAATTTCGTCTACGACTTCGCCTTCCAATGAGTAAACCTTGATCTTCTCCATTTAAATCACTCTTTGTAAAATAATAAAACTTAAACTCCCTGTTTTGAAGCTGTACTTATGTATGATATTTGAGGAACGTCATTCTGTTTTCCATGTGGTCTTATGGCTTTTCTGAGCATTATCATCCTTTTTGATGGTCCTGGAACGGATCCCTTAACCATAAAGTAACTGTTTTTCACGAGACCGTACTTAACAAATCCTCCATCAGGGTTTACAGCATCGACCTCATCTGCACCGCCGATTTTAAGGATTTTCTTGTTGAACTCCGTTCTTTTATGGTATCCCATCTGACCTGCCATTGCAACTGTCCACATGGTCCTTGCAGGTGTCCATGGTCCTATTGAACCAACGTGCCTTTTTTTACTGCTTCTTGCAGCTTTACCGTACTGGATTCTGACACCGAATCGTTTAACAGGTCCCTGAAATCCTTTACCTTTAGTAACAGCTATAGCATCGGCGTGTTCTCCCTCATCAAATACATCTGATGGGTTTATTTCCTTTCCAAGAACACTCACAGCGTAATCAAGTTTTTCTGCAACTGTTTTTCCACCGACTCCACATTCAAGTATCTCTGGTTTTTTCTTTGGAACACTTGCAAGACGTGGTTTTGTGTGGATCAAGACCCTTATATCCACTATTTCGTCCAGTTTGTCCTTAAATTCTTTTATTTTTGCTTCTAAATCGTTTTCTTTTGGTAAGGTTATTTTTCGTTTGAGATCCTCATCAAGGTCATTTGCTATGATGTCTGAGAGGGTTTTGAGTCCGCGAGTATCCTGCCTGTAGGCTCTTATTCCCATAACAACAATTGAAGGTGCCTCTAATATGGTTACAGGGGTGGATATTTCCATTCCCTCTGTTGGTGAGTTTTTTCTTGCATCCAGCATTGTGATGTGGGTCATTCCCACCTTGTAACCTGGAAATCCCAAGATACATGCTTCATCGGTTTCTGGCCAAGCACTTATTTTTGGTGTTTCCCTGGCTGCTCTTTTCCTAGGACTAAATGCAACTGATCCTTTTCTTGGTTGGTGATGTCTAGTCATTTAATTTTACCTCCTTAGTACACATAATTTTTTTTAAATATCCGATTATTCTGCGTTTGAGAGCAAGTTAAACACAGATAAAGTTGATGTAATAGCTTCTTCAGTCCTTACTGTCTTAGTCCCCTGTGAGGGGATGGTGTTCACTTCCAGATCTACGATCCCTCTTTCCTGCTGGTCTGAGATAAGATCATGTAAGCCTGAATATGGACCACCAAACAAAATAGCCGTGTGTTTGGAGCCCTTTAAACAATCTTTTACTTCGTCTAAAACAGAAGTGATGGGCACTGCATACCTTGATGTTCCAATAACCAGATCTGGTTTTGGTTCCAAAGATTTTATACTTTGATAAAGATTTTTATGGGTAGATATTGTTTGGTAACCCCAATAAGAATCAGGTTTATCAGGAACTATGGTTATCTTATCCTTTGTAATCTTATCCACTTTAAAGCTCAGTATTTTATTAACACTAAGCTTCTCTTTACAAAGCGCAGGCCTTCCAGCACCAATATCAACCACAGTGCCTTTTCTTGTCCTTTTTAATGTCAATCCCTGTCTATAATCACCTTCACCAGGTTTTCCAGTTGGGTGATGGGGAGTTCTAAGCGGCGGAAGAATGCCGACGTTTCGAAGCTCCTTTGTGATGGGAAATACCTTCTTTCTAAGGTATTGAGGCGTATTCATATAAGTGAGGACATCACTAATAAACTTTACCTCTTCATTTGAAGAATCGTCACTGTAAATAACGATTCTATCAGCCTTAAATATTGATGCAGATCTTCCAATCAAGCCTATTTTGTATGTTCTTATTCTTAAATCTTTTGTTTCAGCTATTACTGAACCAGGAATAAATATAGATAAATGTTTTTGTGCCATCTTTAAATATTTGTTTTCATCCTATAATAAACGTTGATACTTAAAAGATTTCAAGACGAAAAAAAGCATTTATAACGAAAATGGACCTGATTTTGTATAAAGGAATAAAAACCGTATTTTTATCCCCAAAGAAGATTATTCTAATATTTGCTCCATCTAATATTTAAATATATCCGTTTAAAACTTGGGGTTGTAAGGGAAAGGTGTATATATATCTACAGGTTTAAAAAGTTTGAGGACAAAAAAACAGCTGTATTTACTTTTTTAACGTAAAATCTTTAATTATTCTTCAAAATTATTCTTCAAAATCTTAATAATTTGATAAAACTTTAATGATAAAATAACCCAATAAGTAATGTAAAGTGATTTTTAGATGATTTGATTATTGATTTTTATAAACTGATTGTTCCTGATTTAAAGAGATATCCACTGGAGTTTTTATATCTTTATATCCTCATTTTTGAATTGAACCAGCAATTAGTTTTAAGAGATCGTGAAATATCAGCTTTTTTCAACTCTTAAAACCACCACATCAACATTAACCCTTTCTTTCTGATGAAAATCGTAGATTTTTGGTATGGGGAAACTGTAATGAAACTTGCAGGTTACTCTTCCATTGAATGAGCCGAAGAATTGCTCCACAAATTCTTCCGTTTCCATGATATGAAAGGAGTACACAACTGGCGCGGTTTCCATCGCCTTTTTCATGAAGATCCTATCTGCATTTTTCATCCCGGCTTTCTGGGCTCCAAATGGAGGATTCTGAATCACAGTGTTGGCACTTTGACTGAAACTTTGAACGTCCCCTGAAGTGAACTTCACACTATCAAGGCCCATTCTGGATGCCTGTGTCCTTGCAATCGCCACTGCATCTGGGTCGACGTCAACTCCAACAACTTCCCTTGCTCCGAGAAGAGCGGCTCCAATTGCAAACATTCCAGTGCCGCAGCCCAGGTCAACGACTTTTTTACCCTTTATATCTCCCAGGGAATATGCATTCCACAAAATATCGGCAGCTATGCCTGCAGGTGTTGAGTACTGCTCCAGATGAACCTTTGGAGATTTATGGGGCGGAATTTGTTGGAGTAGCATTTCAAGGTGCTTTTTTCTGGTAATTCTCGGTTTTTTCATTTTTTTTTACATCCCTACGCTCATTTACTTAAACCATGCATCTTAACTAAGTTCCATAAAAACATCCATACCCACATCGTTTGCATAAATAAATTATAACATAACGAGATAAATATTAGATCAAAAAGAATTAATTAAATGCTATTAATATGCTGAAATTAATTGTGTAGTAGAATAGATTAGAATGTTTGTAGTAGAATAGAATTAGAACCTTAAAGTAAAATTTAAAATATCGATTTACAATGATTTCGAGTCAAATCTTTGATTATTAGAAGTTTAGAGGGATGTCATGTTTAAAAAAGTCTTGATTGCAAACCGTGGTGAGATAGCCATACGCATCATGAGGGCCTGCAGGGAGCTTGATGTTTCAAGCGTTGCAGTATACTCAGATGCCGATAAAAACTCACTTTTTGCAAAGTACGCCGATGAAGCCTACCATATAGGTGCATCAATACCAGCTGAAAGTTACCTTAACATTGAGAAGATAATAGATGCTGCAGAAAAGTCCGGTGCAGAAGCAATACACCCCGGCTACGGATTCCTTGCTGAGAACCCCCATCTTGGAGAAGAATGTGAAAAACATGGTATTAAACTCATAGGGCCCAAAAGTAAGGTTATAAAGGATATGGGTAGTAAGATAACTTCCAAAACTCTCATGAAAAAGGCAGGAGTTCCTGTTGTTCCTGGTGCCAGCAAAGGAATAACAAGCGTGGATGAAGCCATTTCAATGGCAGAATCCATAGGATACCCCGTCATTGTGAAGGCATCTGCAGGCGGTGGTGGAATAGGTATGAGAACAGTCTACGAGGAAGATGAGATGATGAGGGCAATAGAGTCCACCCAGTCCGTGGCTGCATCCTCCTTTGGAGACTCCACAGTGTACGTGGAAAAGTACATCGAAGAACCAAGGCACATAGAGTTCCAGATACTTGCAGATGAGCATGGAAACATCATCCACGTTGCAGACAGGGAATGTTCCATCCAGAGACGGCACCAGAAGCTCATAGAGGAAGCACCTTCACCCATAATGACTGATGAACTTCGGGAGAAGATGGGTTCTGCAGCTGTCAGGGCAGCCTCTGCTGTGGGATACACAAATGCGGGTACAGTTGAATTCATATATTCAGATGGACACTTCTACTTTTTAGAGATGAATACCCGTATACAGGTGGAACATCCAATAACAGAGATAGTGACCGGTGTGGATCTTGTGAAGGAACAGATAAAGATAGCCTCAGGCAGGGAGCTTTGCTGCACCCAGAATGATATTTCGGTCAGGGGCCATGCAATAGAGTGTCGTATCAATGCAGAGGATCCACTGAACGATTTCGCACCAAATCCAGGTAAAATCACGGGTTATCGTTCTCCAGGAGGTCATGGTGTGCGTGTCGACAGTGGGGTGTACATGAACTACTCCATACCTCCATTCTATGATTCAATGATATCCAAACTCATAGTCCTTGGAAGGACACGTAACGAAGCCATAGCACGTATGAAACGTGCACTTTCAGAGTACATTATTCTGGGGGTTAAAACAACCATACCTTTCCACAAGGCAATGATGGCAAATGAGCACTTCCAGAAGGCAGAGCTTCACACCCACTTCGTGGATGAACACAAACAGGAAATCATTGAAAACGTGAGGAAAGTTGTTCAGGCAGATAAAGAAATGGAGAACAGACTTAAATCAACGTTTTTACCCCCAAAAAAGGTTGCAGCCGTGTCGGCGGCTATTTCAAGTTACATGGCCAATTCAATCAACAATGCTAAGAAAAAATAGGTGGTTAAATGAAAGACAAAGTATTGAAGATTCTCACGGAAAATCTGGACAGTTACGTTTCAGGTGAGGAAATCACATCAAAGCTCAACATTTCAATGACAGAGCTTGTTGACAGTGTTCAAGCCCTGAGAGATGATGGATACCCTGTGAATTTTTCTCCAAGACAGGGTTACTGCCTCCCTGAAACCACCAACCTTATCCTACCTTACCAACTCAATAAAAACCTTGAAACAGAGTACATAGGACATGAGATCCATTACTTCAATGAGGTTGATTCAACCAACAATGTTGCAAAGAAAATGGCTGAGGAAGGAGCATCTGAAGGCACCCTTATAATAGCGGAAAGCCAAAGCAGTGGAAGGGGAAGGCGCGGCAAAAAATGGATATCTCCAGAGGGAGGAGTCTGGATGACCATAATTTTAAGGCCAGACATCCATCCATCTGAAGCTCCACAGCTCACACTCGTAACAGGTGTTGCAGTTGCAGAAACCCTTAAGAAAGAATGTGGTCTTGATGTTGGAATAAAATGGCCTAACGACATACTCATAGGGGAGAAAAAGGTTTGTGGAATACTCACAGAGGCAAGTGCCAATGCTGACACCCTTGATTACATTGTTGCGGGCATTGGAATTGACCTGAACATTGATGTGGAGCTCTTCCCCCCAGACCTGAGAGAGGGTGCAACCTCCCTTAAAGCCGAGCTTGAAAGGGAAATTCAAAGTGCAGAACTCGTCCAGAAATTCCTTGTTAACTTTGAAAACATATACAACGAATTCAAGGATGGAAAGTTCCCAGAAATACTTAAAAAATGGCGAAGATTTTCAACAACAATTGGAACCTACGTTGAGGTACACAAACGTGGACAAACAGTGAAAGGAGAAGCAGTAGGTATAAACAAGGACGGTGTCCTCATATTGGAACTTGAAGATGGAAGCCTTTTGAAAGTCATGGCAGGAGAATGCGTGCACGTTAAAAATAGGGAACCATTCTAATTTTTTTCCTTGTTTTAAGTTTCTTTTTTCCTGAAATTTAATGTAGAACTATTTAATTCTTTTCTATATATTTACTCCTTTTTTTATGATAAATTTTATCATTACCTTATGAAATTTTAGTTTAAGATCTATAAAAAAAAGGAAATTTAAGTAAAAATCTCAAAAACCTTTCAAAATAGAAATATCAATTCAAAGTTTTAGTTTAAAAGTCAATTTAAAAGGTTCTATTTTTTTCCAATTTTATAGGTGAAACTGTTTCCATCTTAAATCCTGTGATATTTTGAGTTTTATCCCAAAACATCAAAAATTTATATTTGTTTCCAGAATATATTTTATCATGTTAAAGAAAAGGTTAATGCTGGTCCTGACACTTACATTAATCCTCTTTGGATTAACACTTTATTACTACGGGGGTTACGATGATGGAAGCACTGGTTATCCTCATGGTCCATCTATAGGGCATGCAGATAGGGTTCTTATAGTAGCGCCCCATCCAGACGATGAGACCATTAACAATGCAGGAGTTATACGGTACTGTGTTAAAAATAACATTCCAGTGCACGTGGTTGTTGTGACAAATGGTGGAGATTCCATTAGTGTGGGGGATAGGAGACATGCTGAGAGTTTAAGTGCGATGAGCAAGTTAGGGCTTAAAAGTAATGATATTATCTTTCTCGATTATCCAGAAGGCTTAACCTTTCTTCTCAATCAGAACTGGGACTACGACAAGCTTTACAATGAATCAGACGGTACATCTCACTCAAGAAACATGTTTTCATACGATCCAGGTGCACCCTACTGTGGTGAAGGCCTTGAAAAAACTCTTGAAAATGTGATCGGGCAGTACCAGCCAACCATAATAATTTATCCTGACTCAGACGATAAAAACACAGATCATTGGGCAACAAGTGCATTCGTAAACTACGCAGTTGACAACATGAATTACAACTGCAGTAAATATGAGTATCCAACCCATGCTTATTCCCTGTGGCCTTATCCAAGATCCTACAATCCTGACGATTACCTGCTACCTCCAGCAGAACTTGCAAACCAATCACAGTGGATGGTGTTTCCACTTACAAGGCACGATGAATTGGTCAAGTACTCCGCTATAAAATCTTATAAAAGCCAGATTGAACCGGACTCTTCATATCTTATAGCCTTTGTAAAGAAAAACGAGCTCTTTACAGTTTATCTTGATATAAATGTTTCAGTACAGAACAAATCAACAAACTTCCGCAGTGGATCAGCATTTCCCCCAACAATATTTAATGACCCTCAAAATGACCTTATTGAGGGCCATACCAGCCCGGATAAATTCAACACTCTGGACGTTGAAAATACTGCCCCTCTAGATCTGACTGCTGTAGGGCTTGAAATGGATGAGAACACAACCTGGATCTCCCTGAAAACAAGGGGAAACATATCAAAGAACTTGTCGTGCGAATTCCACATAAGAACCTTCCGGGCAGATGGTGACAGGAGAATTGATATCCAAGTCCAGAACGGAACAGCACACTACACAATGGTTTCACAAAACAGTGTTAAATCCAACCTGCCAATAAGAATCATATTTAAAAAGAACGGAATTATAGTTGGAATACCCACAGACCTGATTAACAGCAACAAATTCATGATAAACGCTGATATTTTAACAGCTCAGTGTGCCATTGATACAACTGCATGGCGCACCGTTAACATAATTTAATTTTTTTTATTTTATTGTACACCAAATAATTTTGTTGTAAATTCAAATGATTTTACATCAAATATTTTGTTCTACATCGAAAAATCTACATCAAAAAAGTATAAAAATAGGTGTTCACTGAAGATTTTACGAAAAGGTATAGTTTCTAAAAAAATGATAGCTCCACCTTCAATTCCTTCATTTCAGTCCACTGAGATCTCTGCAATATCCCCAGGGCTGCCCTCAACCTGGAATTGTTTGTTCGTGAACTTTTCAGTGGCGTAAATATTTGTAAGGGCGTGTTTTGTGAGCTGGGCTGTTTTAACATGCGATCTACCTGCCAAAGCCATGTAAGGAATTATCTGATCACCCATGTACCTGTCCAGAGCGGCACCCTGCGATATATGGTAAATAAGCTCTTCTGCAGCTTTTTGTCCCACAAGTTCTGCCCTTCTTCCGGGTGCACCAACATCACTTCCACTCAACCTCGTTTTACCGTCAATCCACAGCACTATTCCGGATCCCGGCCCTAAACCTTCTTCTGAGTGCTGGACTTCAATGTCTGCAATGTAACCTGCTGAGCGGAGTGTTTTCTCCGCACTTTTTGCCTGTCTCACTGCAACATGCTCTGGAAGTTTAACAGCATGCGAAACTCCTTTTATAACATCCAGTTCAAGATCTAAAAGTTTTAATGGCTTTAATTTTTTGATTGGATTTATTCTGGCCTTTAAAATTCCACCGCCCCGAGGGTAGTGTCCCCTCTGAATTAAATGTATCTCCCCATTGAAACCCATTGAACTCAGGGTTGGTAGGGTCACGTTTTTAAGGTAGTCAACTGAAGGAGCCCACTTAACATCTGTACCTCCCCTGAGGGTTATTTCTACAGTAGAATCTGCAAAGGCTGCAGGTATCATTGCTGCCTGGAGTATGAGGGTGATGCTGCCTGCAGTTCCAACATCAACGCTGAACTTTCCCCCTTTAAGCCATCTGGGTTTCATAAAAACTTCATTGGACCCGGCATCCATTCCATCACATGAAGCATCACTCATGCGCGCAACAAGCTTCAGGGCATTGAGATGCTGGGGCATGAGGCCTGTTTTTGGCCTGTTAGCCCTTATATTCCATATATGGGTAGGTTTCAGTGTTAAGCTTGATAGAGCTGCAGATATGCGAAGCAGAGCTCCTCCACCTTCACCATGGGATCCATCAATTTCAATCATTGTCTAACTTCCACGACTGTACTGGTAACTCTATGAATATTATGAATCAATAGTTTATGCATCAATATTTGTAAGGGATCAATATTTAATATGAACTTCAAGTATGTTATGTATGATCTTTAAAACTGTTATGTATGATCTTTAAAACTAGATTTCTTTAAAAGATTAAAAAAAATTGAATTTTGTTGAAACACGGTTTTTTCAACTGTAGAGAACTGCACGGCATGCAGTTTCATCATCCACAATACATTTAAATTGGGAAAAGCTTTCTTTAAATGCTTCAACAACAAAATTTTCCCCAACACGATTTGCATCATTTGATGCAAGGTCCAGCCTTATGGCTGGTGAAGCACCGGGCATTCCAACTGCTGGAATCGTTATTATATTTTGTTTCCTCAGAAGAAGCATTGCAAAGGTGCATGAAAGATCCCGGGCTGAAAATGGTGTTTCAGGTGCCACTTCAGCTTTCAGATCGTCTGCTGAGATCATAACCCCCGTTGGTGTTTCCCTGACAGCCTTTATATCCCTGTTTAGAGCTGTAAAAACCTCATGTTTCTTGCTGAAAGCTTCCAGAATTTTTTCTGGAGTGAAGTTTTCAAGTGCACGGACCATTCCTGCAACCATTGGCGGCTGAGCTTCCAGTCCGAACTGATTGGCCTTGGACTTTACAAGGTTTATTATATCAGCCTTTCCAGCCATCAATCCACCACGGGGTCCGTCCATGAGTTTGTCAGTGCTCGTTATGGCCAGATCTGCACCCATATCCATTGCCCTTGGCTGCTTGTATATCACAGTTCGAAGCCTGGCTCCTGAAGCATCGTCCACAAAAACAGGCACGTTCCGGGATTTTGAAATCTCCACAGCCTTCAAAAAGTCCTTCTTATCGATGATCTCATGGTCCATGGTTGATCCTGTTATGAAGGCAAGTGCAGTTTTTTCCCCCACTTCAAAATCGTTTATATCATCGAATTCCCTGTATGTGGCCCCGACAAGTTCTGCACTTCTTGGAATTGAGGGATGAGCCGGTTTTTTAGGGAGGTAATGTACAATTTCATCCCCCCTTTTTACAAGGGCAAGTACAGCTGCGAGTATGCCTGAGCTGGTTCTGTTGAGGGGTAGAATTTTTTCTCCACCCATGTGTATTTTTCCAACGGTTTGTATTGCATCTTCAAAGACTGCTGGACCTGCATAGGTTTCAAGGAGGCCCACATCACTCTTCATGAGGAAAAATCCACCGGCAAGACCTGTTAGGTCATAAAGTTTGTCCCTTCCTTCCTTTCGAACCGTGGACTTTATTATTTTCAGGGCTGCCTCTCTACGTTTCACTTCATCAACCGGGGAATTTATAAGCATTTTAATCAGCAGTATTCCTGGTTTTTTCCGGCGTCAAAACTATTGCATTGTCAGCAGAGTTTTGAAGAGCTGCGCTGAATCCTGGCTCTGCACCTATAACTATTGTTTCCTTCCCGTTTTCTTTTGCCTTGTTTATTATTGGTAAAAAATCAGCATCCCTGGTCATGAGAGCAATAACATCAATGTTAGGATTGTAAATAAGCTCCATGGCTTCAACTGCCATGTAAACATCTGTATCACCAGCAACAACAATTGGTGTAAAACCCTGGTTAACTATTGCTTCTATCAACTTGTCTGAGGCGTACTGGTTGAGTAAAACCTTACTTACCCGCATGTTACCATATTCTGCAATTATGTCCCTTACAAGGTCAAGGTTGAGACTGAACTCTTTCCTCAACATGTTAGGCCCGTCAACAAGAAGCCCCACATTTTTCGCATCAGCTTCACCTCTTTTTATGGGGATGTAATCCTTGAGGGAGCTTAACTTTTCAAAACTGCGCATTTTTATCCTCCAAACATTTTTTTCCATACTTTCTAAATCAACAGATCTGGTGAACTTCAAAGCTTAGGAAACTGTGGCTTCCAGTTATTACCCCCCCCTGAGCTCATACTTTTAATCTGAAGACGTATTAAATCATTTTAAGCCATTATTCAATTTGAATATGCGGCCAGTTTCCCCCTATTTTTTTGATTGCCTATTCTACATTTTCTTTTATGAACCTCATGGAATATATAACTAATATAAGGAGGGTATAAACATTGTATGAATAGCTTAATTTGGGTATATTCTCAAATCATTTTAATTTGTAACCTGAAAAAAATAGTTTTTAAAAGTCAGCAATTAAAAGCTGGTGAAAAATAAGTTTTGGAATTTACTCCGTTGGAATGTACTCCACTTCAACAGAGAGCAGATCCTGGAATAATCCTTTAATTACTTTAAAATCTTTTTCTGGAAGTGCTGTAACCTTTGTACCCTCTGAATCTTTAAGGTAGTATTCTGCACTCTTGATCTTTCCTTCCTCATCTGTGTAGATAAAGAGGCCGTCAACGAACTTTTTGGAGTTTTTGGTGGGCAGGTATATATCGTACCTTATGATCATCTCAGAACCTTCGATACTATCGTAGAGCTCATTTTTTTTATCTTCATTTTTAACAGCCTGTCTAAAAAGACGCATTCGTGATCTAAGTTCCTTTTGAATTGGATCCTCATTTTTTACCATAACATTCACCGTCTCAATTTTAATCCATTGTAATTATATTTTCCTAATTATATAGTCAAGTTCTGATAAATTATATCTCATGTCTTGATAATATTGTTTTATACTCCCTTTTAAAGGTTGTGAAGGACAGCCCAGATCCAGGATTAAACTGTGTCTCCCCAATTTTTTCCTGGAAATACTCAAAACAGAGATGTATTCATGAGGGGCATGATAATCATGAACTTTATTACACTGTTTCCAGCTAATAGGTTTATATGGAGTTATAATAAAAATTATGGAAGACAAGAGATTAACGTTTTAATGTACACCATTGGATTTGCTGGAAGTTATAATTCTGCTCGATGGAGTATTCAACCTGTATGAATTCAAGTATGGCCTCATAGTTGCACTTATACTGTGGTTTATAGCAGGGCCTACAGGAGGTACACTCTTGAATAAATTTAATTTATTTTTTATTTAACTATTTTTGGGAAAAACACCCTTTACTGAAACCTTTGATAAATTTTTGATGTTTTAATATATTGATTTCAACATTTTGAGAATTATAGTTCCATATAGGAAAATATGTAACTGTTAAAGTATGCTGGCTTCTACTCATCTGAATTCCACTTTTTAGAAGCTAAAACTTCCAGATCACAAATCACAACAAAAGAAGTATCCATCCAAAAACTACCACAAAACACAAAACTTCGTTATAGAATGGTTTAACGAACTAAAAGGATACCTTAAATTAAAAGGATACCTTAACTTCACATTCAAAGTTTGATGAGAAAGTCTTTATTTTGCCGTTACATATAAACCCTAATAAATATCCAATTATAGTGATGAACAACAAAGGAGAAAATTTATGATGAGAATTAGTATGTCGTTACCTAAGGAAATTTTAAATGATTTTGATGAGGTTTTAAAGGACAGAGGTTATAGCTCCAGGTCTAAAGGAATAAGAGATGCCCTTAAGGATTATATATTGCGCTACCAATGGATGAATGGTATGGAAGGAGATAGGATTGGATTGGTAACTGTTATCTACGACCACCATCACACTGGAGTCATGGAAGACCTGATGGATGTTCAACATGATTACACAGATTGCATCCACTCTACCATGCGTGTTCAAATGACTGAAAAGTACTTTCTGGACGTGATAGTGGTTAATGGGGATGTGAAAGTTATCCGTGATTTAACAAATAAAATCATGCGTCTTAAGGGAGTTGAACACGTTAAACTCACCAGCACCATTGCTGGTGAGAATCAATGAATCTTTAATTTACGATACAGTTGGTATGATTCCACATGATCCCATAGGGAGGGGCTCAAAGTAGCCCAAAAAAAATCAGAATATTTACATGATAAGAATGAAATCTGAGTTTTTGAGAGTTTACACCTGAAACCTGATTTTTCAGTTGAGTTCATGAACTCTCTAACTTTTTTTGAACCTTCATCAAAATTTATCAATGATTTAGACCAGACCCAGAAGAGCCAAATAGTACCCTCGATCCAAAAAAAAGGTATCGCAATTAGCCAGAACCATAAAGTACCCAAAAATAAAAGATGAAAAATATTTTCTCCGAATCCTTGATCATAATTTACCCATATTTATGATCCTCAACACAGTTTATAACCTTTTCCAGATTGTTAGTTTCTTTCTTGTTAATCATTTCAGAGTGTACTTCCAAAACTGCCAGTGTCAATCTGCCAGTTACACTCGCCTTAAATTTACCTCCACTCTTATTCCACACCACAGTTTCACTGAAAGGTTTATATACAATAAAATCTAATCTAGAAAATGAGTTTACTTTCCGAGTAGCTCAATACCAGAGCCGGAACTATTATTATCCGGTTATTTAAATAGTCCCTTGGGGTAGTGGCAATCCTGTAAGGCCCTGGACCTTTCGACAGCGGTTCGACTCCGCTAGGGACTACTCAATTTTAAGACATAATTAAGCATCTATTTTTATTACAATTCCATATTTTCATGAAACTTCACTTTAGGCGTGGATCTTGATCATATGGTGTAGGGTAAACACTTCATTTTCACGTATCTTTTGTATCTTAAAAAAAGTTGAAATGTTTATTACAAATTTCTTCAAAGCAGATTTTTTTTCAAAAACGACCCCTCTGGTCTACCTCTTAAAGATGAACCTTTTTGAAGGTGAACACCCAAAAAATTTCGTGCTTCCTAAAAAATTACAAAAAAAATTTAATTTCTCAAAACCTTTAGTTTTAAAAAAAATTTGATCTAAAAAAGATCAGAGAAACAAATTTTCCAGTCCATGTTTTAAAAAAAATAATCATTGAAAGTATTCATAAATTTTAAAAAAACGATCACTAAGAGTGTATCCAATTAAAAAAAAATATATCAAAAAATTACTAAAGAAATTTCTTCTGGTGGATCTTCTAAATCTAAGCTTCCCTTAAAATGTCCTCAAGCATTTCCTTGTTCCTTCTGGCATTTACATCATCCGGGTCTATTCTCAATGCTTCCTCAAAACATTCCATTGCAGCCTTGAAGTTGCTGGAATTTGCAAGGGCAGCTCCCTTGTTGTTCAGGGCAAATGCATTTTCGGGATCTATCTCTAAAGCTTTATCAAGACTTTCCACTGCTTCATCGTACTCTCCCATGTCGTAGTAGGCTGCTCCCTTGTTGACCCATGGTTCAAAATTTTCAGGGTTCAGGTCAATGGCTCTGTCAAAGCATTCAAGTGCCTCCTCAAACCTTCCAAGAAGACGTAAGGCATTACCCTTATTGTTCCAGGCCTCTGCAAGCTCTGGATCCAGCTTCAAAGCTTCTTCATAGCATCTTACAGCTTCCTCATAGTTTCCCTCGTTGAAAAAATCCACACCCTCATTGTTCCATTCACCTGGATGCCTGTCCATAATAGCACCTCCAATTCTTACTCTATACTTTTAGGATTACTCAACATTAAATCTATTCTAAGACTGGTTCCACGAACCCTGGCTTCAGTACAAATTTTGAAATGCCAATTCCAAAGCTGCACCACCACGTCACACCCTGCCGAACCATGATTTACCCAACCATTTTATTCAGTTATCCGAGCTTTTAATCCTGATTAAATAAACATACAACCATTATTCTCTTAAAATATCCAATACAATACTCTTTAATCCTGAAAAAGGTTTATAAAATCCATATTAAGCTAATAAATCCCTTACAACAAAGTACTTATGAAATGTTCAACTTAATATTAACTGGGTGAAAGTTATGGTAAACATGGAAGATGTACCTGTAGAGCTGAGGTGGAGAATTGCAGCCGAGGCATCAAACAACCTTGCAATGGGTTACAGCCTGGCTTTCAGGCAAGTTCTGGATGATAAAGTTGTAAATAGAATAGAAGAAAGTGTATGGGCTGAAGGTGGAAAACAGATGAAGGATATTGCAGATTCTCTCCAAATGCCCACTGGAAACATCCAAGAAGTTGATGAAACCTGGGGCGTCATTGGAGGAATCCTGATTCCAGGAATTGAGGGAGAAGTTGTGGAGTCCAACAACAAAAGGATGGTCACCAGGATAACCAGCTGTCCACTGCTCAACAATCAAAAAGAAGTAGGTCTGGAAGAAGGTGAAGGAATGTGTATTGCCTGCAGGGCGTTCAACAAAAATGCAGTTGAGTCCCTGAACCCACAATACACCCAGAGGTTCACCAGGAGAATGTGCCTTGGAGATAGTTACTGCGAAAGCGTGGTTGAAGAAAAATAAATTTATTTCTATGTTAAATTGGAAACAAACACATTTAAGATAGTTAACATGATAATCAGGCCCTTCAAAAGTGAAGACAATTCCTCACTACTTGACCTTGAAAAACTCTGCCCCCATGGCAATGAAAGTTATGCAATAAATGCCGATAGAAGCCCCGATGTTACAGCAAGATACAAAATATACAACAATTGGAATCTACTCGTTGCTGAAGAGGATGGAAAAATTGTGGGCTCTGTAGGCTGGACTGTGAAAGGCCAGGATAGGAAGTACGTGTACCTAGCTGAGATAAATGTACATCCTGATTTCCAGAGAGGAGGCATTGCCTCCAAACTTTTAAGGGAAGTGGAAGAAAATACAGAAGATGCAGACCATATTTACTGTTACGTGGTGGAACCAAACACAGCCGCCAGATCCCTCTTCAAGAACCTTGGTTACTCTAAAATCAGGGATGTTAAAGCCTTCATATTATCTGCCTACAGGAAGATGGACCTCGATGAACGATTCAAAATAAAAAAGGTGGATGAAAATGAGATCCCTGATGTTGTAAACCTCCTAAACAGTTACCACTCCAACCACGAGCACTTCACACACCACAGCCCGGAGAGTTTCAAGCACCATTTAAACTCCATTCTTGCCTATGGAATGGAAAACTTCTGGGTTGCCAAAGATGAAAATGATATACTGGCCTGTGCTGGTTTGTGGGATTGTTCAAAAGTTGTAGAGTCCTACTTAAGTAAGGAGCCATTTATGTTGAAGCTCATGGGTACGGTGTATAGATTTTTGGGTAAATTCAGGAAAACACCTTACCTTGCCCGGAAAGGTGAGCGTTTAAAGTTAGTTTTCACAGCAGACCATGCATTTAAAAACTACGATGCAATGGCCAGTTTAACTGCACATTTTAACAACCTTCTGGTGGACTGGGGACGAAATTACATGATGACACACGTTGATCCCGACGATGACCTGTTGAACATAATCAAGGGATGGCCACATGTGGATACTCTGAACATGTTTTCAAAGGGAAATAAGCCGGATTCAGATGCTTTTTATGTGGATGTAAGGGATTTAATCCCTTGAACAAGCTCTTAAACAACATTTCAAGGTTAAAGTTCTCATAACCATTTAAACATTCTTATAAAAAAAATTCTTCAACTTTCTAATCTAGATGCACTTCAATCCCCTAAGATCCATGTTTAACCTGAGTAAAACCTTGAGTAGATTATACAACCATTTTCTTAAGGAGTAATTATCTTTCTAAAAACTATTTAAATGCTGAAAAAGCTTTGTTATTATGTTTAACTTTGTTATCAGGTTTATTTATTAAAAAATATGTGGTGGTGGGACGAATGAGTATAGATGACATACCTCCCAAGATCAGGTGGGAAATTGCGGCCAAACTATCCTCAAATCTGGCGAGGGGCTACAGTTCGGCCCTCAGACAGGTTATGGACGACAAAATCGCAAAGATGGAGGAGGCCATATGGGCTGAGGGAGGAAAGCAGATGAAAAATATTGCAGGTTCCCTCAAACTACCAGCTAATACTGCTCCTGAGATCAACGAAACATGGTTGACAGTTGCAAGCATCATCATTCCCGGAATTGAAAGCCAAGTTACAGATTCAAGCCGAAACAGGGTGGTCGCTAAGATAACCAGCTGCTCCATGTGCAGTGAACAAAAAGATATGGGCCTACCCATAGATAACCTCTGCAGGATATGCAGGGCATTCAACAGGAACGCGGTTGAATCCCTGAACCCAGATTACACCCAGAATTTCACCAGGAGAATGTGCCTTGGAGATAGTTACTGTGAAAGCATAGTGGAAATGAAGAAGTTCAGGATTAAACTTGAATAGATTCAGTCTTCAAGCATCTTATCTTTTTTGTAGGGAGGAACCCACAACGAAGTTTGAAGCCTTCGAAAAAAAAACGCTGAAGAATACGATGCATGATTTGATGAGAACAGGTTTTCCTACAGATCAGAGATCCAAGCAGTGCGGGAACTCTTACCCCTAAATGGTAACGATGTTGAAGTCGACGTGGGAAGCGGCCGCTTTGCAGCTCCACTCGGCATTAAAATGGAGGTTGATCCATCGGGTAAAATGGGGGAGATAGCCCAAAAAAGAGGCATGAAAGTCATTGAGGGAGTTGCAGAGTCACTTCCATTTCCTGATTTGCAGTTTGGCTTTGTTTTAATGGTTGCCACCATATGTTTCCTGGACGATATTGAAGCAGCATTTAAAGAGGTCAGCAGGATTTTAAAACATGGAGGCTGCCTTATAATTGGCTTTATAGATGTTGAAAGCTCAATTGGAAGATCCTCCCAGGAACACAAGGATGAGAGTACCTTCTACAAAGATGCAAAATTCTACTCTGTAGAAGAACTAATCTCACACATGAAAAAATGCTCGTTTTAAAGATCTGAGCTTCAGACAAACCTTGTTCGGACCATCAGAGAGATCAAAACATGTAGAACCTGTGAAGAAGGGGTACGGTGAAGGTTCATTCGTGGTGGTTCGGGGGTTTAAGTAGTTTGGATACATTTTAAAAATCATTTCTACGTGCTCATGGAGACTTCAAAGGAATGGACCAGAAATTACCTCTTATCTTTGATTTCTTTTTGAAGTTTTAAGAAGGTAGCATCGTCCAGAACAGGCCCCATGCCCTCAAGGGAGACTTCCCCTGTGAGGTTGCAGTACCTTATTCCACCCTTGTTTTCAGCCATCACAGAATTTTTAAGCTTGTAAACCCTTAAAATCCATATTTGAGCTTTTTTATTGTTTAAATATGATTTAACCTGGTCGCTGGTCTAGATATGGTACTTTTTTAACGTTCATATCCTCTGGGCTGATTTTTCAACTACATCTTCGACCTCTGCATAATATTTGATCTCAGTTTTCCCGTCTTCCTGCTTGGGAAGAGCATTTGTCCCGGCAAATATCTTGTATTCAGTTTCAAAGCTATTTTGGAAGTTATCCGTCAAAGCGTAGCTTGCAGTTGGACGGAGAAGGAATTTCCTAATGTTTGTACCGTACTTTCTAATTAGGCTGGTCTGTTTTCCCTGGCCAAGGGCTTCAACAGTTGCGTTCCATTCGTTCAGACATTTTTTCATGTTGCACACCTACTCTTTTTCTTCTCCGGGTATTTCTCCAAATTTACCCTCAAATTCTTCAACGCTTTCTGTAAGCCATTTTGCTATCTTCTTGGCTGCCCGCGGGGATAACATAACTTCTGACTGAACAACCCTTTCCACTCCAAGTTTCCCTGCAGGCAGTACTTCATCACGGGGTGCGGCTTCCTCACAATAGAGAAGAACCCTGAAATCAGTTTCAGAGTAGCCACCAGCAGCACCAGTGGCGTAGACTTTGGGGATGTCTGATGGAATTATAAAGGGAATGTTTTCCTCCAACCTAAACATCTCCCACGTACCGGTGCATTCTGTTTCCAGAGATCTTAGGGGATCTGTAGAAATCAGAAAAACTGGACTTTTTTAGAGTTTCAGAATCTTTTGTAGTTTCAGAACCTTCTAACTTCCTGTGAGCAATCCTCAGGTACTCCTGGTTTTCAAGGAATAAAAGTGCAACTGCCCTTTTATCATTTTTTTTAAGCTTGTACTGGTTTGCCTTGCCTTCTTTCACCTTTAAAATTCCTATTTTTTTCAGCTCATTAATGTGGGTGTAAGTTGCCTTGGGTGAAACATCAGCCATCCTCGCAATCTCCTGAACCGTTAAAAATTCACCCCACCTTTCAACCAGCTCCTCAAGGATGCTTATCCTCTTGGTGTCACCAAAAATTTCCTTCAAAACATCGGCCATCTTTCACCAGCTCCAGATAGTTAAATCAATTGTAAAAAATTTCCATAAATGGTGTTTTGTATGGGCATAATCCCATATAAAATTTACTTTATTTCCACTGTAATGTAAATATTTACATTTTAGTCCATGATGTATTACTTTATATACAATACGTATCTTAATAAGTTATGATGTCAGATGATACCTCAAAAATAATATCTGAGCTTACAGAATGTGATATAAGCATTATGACCATCATAGGAAGGATTGGAGGATCTCAAAATAAAAATTTCACAAGACAGACTGTAAAGAAAAAGGCCAGTAACAGAGAACAGCCCCACGTTGATGATTCACTGGATTCACTGAGAAAAAAAGGTTTAATCCATTATTATCGAAAACCAGATAACTTTGCTGTGAGCCCTCTGGGCTTCAAAGTCGCAATACGTTTAAAAGAAAAGTTCATGGAGGAAACTTACCCCGATCTTAGATTTTTGATGTTGTTTTGAAATTCTTTTTAAGCCGAGAAAAATGTTTTTTAGTTATTTAAATCTTCACTCATGGTTTTTTACAGGTCGAAATTCTTGTAATTTAAACAATTTCCTCTTCAATTATTCCACAAACAGAATTTCCAAACTATTCAGTCTATTTTAAACCAGTTTTAAATCAGTGTTTTAGGTAGGAAATATTGATTATTTCCAAACTATTCAGTCTATTTTAAACACGGCTGGAGCTTCCTTCTTCTTTCTCTTCTTTTTCTTTATTTCCAAACTATTCAGTCTATTTTAAACTAGTTTGGGAAGTGTTTTATAATAAAATCTATTCATTGATTTCCAAACTATTCAGTCTATTTTAAACTGGCAGTCACCAAACAGGGTGACTATACGGCAGCGGTATTTCCAAACTATTCAGTCTATTTTAAACGTTTGTTGTGTTTTCGGTATCAATTAGGTTGTTATCTTATTTCCAAACTATTCAGTCTATTTTAAACATCGGGCATATTTAATTGAATATATGTACACTAAATGCATTTCCAAACTATTCAGTCTATTTTAAACAATCTGCCCTTATCCCGGAATCGTTTTGGGTATAAGCAATTTCCAAACTATTCAGTCTATTTTAAACTCAAGCTCTGTGCATTCCCCTTTTATTAGTTTTTGATATTTCCAAACTATTCAGTCTATTTTAAACCTGTTTCAAAAAAGAGTAGACGATTTTTCAGATAGAAGATTTCCAAACTATTCAGTCTATTTTAAACTAGTTACGGAAGATGAGTTTGGGAATGATGTTTTTCTTATTTCCAAACTATTCAGTCTATTTTAAACCAGGAAATGGAAATATCAGAAGTAAAAAGGAAATATAAATTTCCAAACTATTCAGTCTATTTTAAACAAAAAGAAGCAGAGGCTAACGGCGTGCAGGATGCAGAGGATTTCCAAACTATTCAGTCTATTTTAAACTTAAAAAGAGTTAAAAATAGTTAATAAAGAGTAATATATTTCCAAACTATTCAGTCTATTTTAAACCATGTTAATACACCTTGTTCTTTTCATGTGCTTTAATGATTTCCAAACTATTCAGTCTATTTTAAACACAGATCCATCCCCTGCGAATGCAAAAACATTAACCATATTTCCAAACTATTCAGTCTATTTTAAACTTGATTACCCTTAGATGGATCCTCTCCAATGTCATGGATTTCCAAACTATTCAGTCTATTTTAAACACAATTCAACAACCGTTTTTCCATGATAGAAATAAGTATTTCCAAACTATTCAGTCTATTTTAAACAGGAATGAGATGACCGCCCTTTTGCAGGCTCCAGCGTTATTTCCAAACTATTCAGTCTATTTTAAACCTCGATCCATTAATGCGTGAGATTGTATTTTTCAAAGCATTTCCAAACTATTCAGTCTATTTTAAACACATACACGGTTTTTGCATCAGTATTTGAGACTGTGATTTCCAAACTATTCAGTCTATTTTAAACCTAAAAACGTGAAAAACAACAATACAATGCAGATGAAATTTCCAAACTATTCAGTCTATTTTAAACGTAATCGTGAGTATTGTGAGCCGTTCGCACTTCCGTATTTCCAAACTATTCAGTCTATTTTAAACAGAGTCCATATACACCCTTGCACGGTCGAAGCCTTTTTATTTCCAAACTATTCAGTCTATTTTAAACTTCTTATTTTTATGGACAGCCACGAGTCCCCAGAGCGATTTCCAAACTATTCAGTCTATTTTAAACAATATAGATGAAGATGGTCGTGGCTTCACATTCCACTATTTCCAAACTATTCAGTCTATTTTAAACCATTTTATACTCTTTGGTATGGCCCAAATAAACTTGTATTTCCAAACTATTCAGTCTATTTTAAACCTGCTACCGATAAGTTGGGTGGCTAACTGGCTGCCAGATTTCCAAACTATTCAGTCTATTTTAAACTTGCCTCTGGACTTATATCTTTGTATATGTTCTCTCATTTCCAAACTATTCAGTCTATTTTAAACTGATGAAACAAGTCAGTTATGGGAAGAAAATCAACAAATTTCCAAACTATTCAGTCTATTTTAAACTGAGGTTTAACCTTGCTGTTTTCAAAAGAAGTAATCTCAAATTTCCAAACTATTCAGTCTATTTTAAACAATGTGGTACGATTTTCACGGTGGGAATGGTTCGGTATTTCCAAACTATTCAGTCTATTTTAAACGTATGTTTCAAGTTCCTTGTAGAGTGTGTCGTTGATGATTTCCAAACTATTCAGTCTATTTTAAACTTCAAGAAGTAAAGTTTTGGTTCAATTAATTTCATTAAAATTTCCAAACTATTCAGTCTATTTTAAACGTATCATCGAAAGACCTATTCCAAACAGCTAAAAAATATTTCCAAACTATTCAGTCTATTTTAAACTATGTTCCTTCATTACTGACACTTCCGGGACATGTAACTTATTTCCAAACTATTCAGTCTATTTTAAACACGGTACCTTCAGGGACTTGATCCAAAAAAGTGGAGTATTTCCAAACTATTCAGTCTATTTTAAACAGTGTCGCTGTTGGCTGTTGGCATCACGTTCAAGAAGATTTCCAAACTATTCAGTCTATTTTAAACCCACTTTTCCATAGCCCGAACCGCTTTTACCACCAATAATTTCCAAACTATTCAGTCTATTTTAAACATTTTTCACAGGCAGATCCTTGATTCAAGAAATCATGATTTCCAAACTATTCAGTCTATTTTAAACTATCCATTGGAGTGGTTAAAAGTATATGACGAAAACGAATTTCCAAACTATTCAGTCTATTTTAAACCGTAACAATTGATGTTGATAGTGACCTTGTAAGCACAGATTTCCAAACTATTCAGTCTATTTTAAACCGCGCCGATTTTTGCGCAAAATGTGAGTTAAAGGTTGTAAATTCCTCCTCCAGAATACCTCTGTAAGTCCACCCCTAATAATGTTGTTTCTTTATAAGGGCAGACTATAAAATAAGTTCAATTGGATTTTTTTCTATTCCAATCACGCGCATCTCAAGGTTATTTTTATCGGGAAGTTTGTAGATCATTATGGAATCCACTTCCTCATCTACAATTTCTTTTAAGCCAACTTCAATTTTCTTAAATTGAGAAATGGTAACTTCTCCTTCAAAAACAGAATTTTGCCTCCAATGGAGGTACATCTTCAAAAATTTGTTAACCTTATTCACACGGGTAACATCAATATCATAGACAACTATCAAGTACATTACCACCACATCTTAAAGCTTTTGTATTCTTTGTCCCCAAGAACATGTTTTATCAGTTTATATGCTTCTAAACGCATTAAATATTTATAAGAAACCTTTCTTCCAAGTTCAGGATGTTTAAATGTTGTACTAAGCTTTTTTTGATATTCTTCAAGGAAAATCCTTTTTCCTTTGTCTTTAAGGAATACCCCAACATCTCTGTCAAAATCCTTTTCAGATAACATATTATTGTTTACCAGCTTAAAAATTAACCTTTCAACTATTATGGGTTTGAATATATCTGCAATATCCAATGCAAGTGAAAATCTTCTCTCTGCAGGTTCATGGAGAAAACTGACAGAAGGATGAAGATACGTGTGGTATATCTCAGAGAGAGTAGTTGAATAAAGCAAAGAATTTCCAAACGACATCAAAGCATTCATTTCCGTTGTGGGAGGCCTTATTTCCCTATTTCCCATTTCAAATTTATTTAAAATCTCATTGAAACTTTTATAATATGCATGCCATATTCTTCCCTCATTACTCATTATCTGAGGTACATCTCCACCTATTTTCTCCTTTTTAACATCCTGAATAAATGTATCAACCTGCTTTCCCTTCTTTTTGTAATATTTAAGGGTCTGTAATACATTGTGCTTTATTCCTTCAACTATTTCACCTGCAATAACTGCCCTTTTTACAGGGTCAAGGTAATGTTCTGACTGTTTTACAACAACAAGACCGGAATTAAGTTTAATCCTAGGATAGAGGGATCCTTCATAATAACCGTACTTGTTGAAAAAATTTACTGGAATTCCATACTTCATGAGAAGAGATGAAGCCCCAGAACGCAATGAAACCTTACCATAGCAATGAATTTCATTTATACCATTTATAGGTAAAGCTTTTTTACCCTCCTCTTCATTCATGAAGTAAAGAGTATTCCCTTTTCTAACTAAAACACCATGAGACGTGATATAAAGCGGATCTTTCATTTTAACACCTAAACCATACATAACTCATAATAAGTACACCTTTTACAATAAGGCATGACCTTAACAGGAGGAGGTAAGGGCATAGAAACAATCTTCTTGATATCTTCAATTATCCATTCTATTCTGGCTTCTATTTCAGGAGTTAATTCCAGCTCTTCCCTCTTTTTCTCCTTAGGATAAACTATTACACCCTTCATTTCTTTTCCAAGCTGCTTCACATACCACAAATAATAATACAACTGATATCTTACAGGTTCCTCAAGCCTACTTGATTTTTTAACCTCAAAAATAGTTGAATTCTTTCCCTTTCTCACAAAATCAAAAGCAACTTCACCCAAATTCACGTCTTTAGACTCCCTAGAATAGCTCTTTTCATGTATAAGTTTTCCAATATTAATATCCTCATTATCATAGTTCATATTGATCTGATTAGCAAAAAACCAGAGCTCACGCTTACAAGCAACATAATATTGGATCATTACACCTGTTATGTTCATCAGGATCACCAAAACTCATTCACGAATTTTTTTAAGTTTCATATGTTCAAAAACTTTCTTTCATTTGCATTTTCAATTATTTTTAAACCGTATTCATAAGTATAATCCAAAAAAACTAAAAAGAACGGTTTTTCTCCTGTAACTTGACCTTTTTTCACTAAATCTTCGAAAAGCCATTTGTATATCCCAACAGTATTTTCATATTTCTCAAAATCAAAATCTTCACCTGTTTTCTCAGCCATAGCCTTTGGAATCACATCTCTTTTCTCAAATCGTTCATCTACATCCCTTAACTTCAGTATCTTAGTGATCTCATCATAATTATCTGTTGAAAACCGCAATGCATAAGGACTCCTCTTGATAATTTGATCATATTTCTTGAAACCATCACTAAATTTCTTTTTAAATTCGAATTGTATTTGATCCTCTTCCAAAAGTTTTTTGTAAAGATCTGAAACCCACTTAGAAAAATCTTTTAAAGATGGATTTCCTCCCTTTAAAATTTCCTTAGAATATGTTATTATCTCTTTTCGGTAAGGATATGACCATTTACCTACCTTATTCCTACAATCGATCTCTGTTTGGACAAATACTTGCCCTAAATTTTCAGGATCCTTCTTTCGGTTCACCCTACCGGTTCTTTGGACTATTGCATCTAAAGGCGCTAACTCTGTGAATAAAACATCAAAATCTATATCTAATGATATTTCAATTACTTGAGTGGCTACTAAAACCAAACCTTTACCTTTCCATTTATCCTTAAATTCAATTTCATTTTCTTTTGTCCGTCTATCCTTTTTTATAAATTGGGAATGATACAATATCAAATTAGATTCTTCAAAGTACTTTTCATTTGTTTTAAATTCTTCTGTTTCTTTGAGCAATTCATAAAGTTCTTTTGATTTTTCAATTGTATTTGCAACTACAAGCACTTTTTTATCCTGATGAAAATATTCAAGTATCTTATTTATGCATGAAGAAATTTCTGAATTGTCTTTAAAAACGGTAACAGGCCGAAACTCAAAAAGTTCATTTTGTGTCACAATTTTGTAATTTAATCCTTCTAAAACTCTTTTTTCAAGTGTTTCAGGAAATGTTGCACTCATTATTACAAACTGAGACTTCCTTTCCTTTAGTTCACTTAATATTCTTTTAAGAGCCCCTAACATCTGCCAATCATAGGAATGAATTTCATCAATTATTACCAAACAGTTTTCAATGTTTAACTGAGCAAATGGCCATTTGTTGACATTAAAAAAGGAGAGGATAAATGAATCAAGTGTTGCAACGGTTACAGGTTTTGAAAAAGTTTTGTTAATTGCTTTTTCTTTCCATATCTTATCTTGATCATTGTCATACTCTTCAGCGAGTACCAATGATGATGCACCATGTACAATACCTACATTATCATCTCCAAAATAGGTTTTAAGTCTTTTATACATGGCATTGCTTGTAACCTGTGTTGGCATTGTATAAATAATTTTAGTATATTTATTTTTAAGATTTTTAAGTGCCCATAATAAGGCAGCTTCAGTTTTACCTTCACCTGTTGGGATCTTGATTAACAAATTATCAGTTGAACTGGAAGATTGTTCTTGAAATTCTCTCAAACCTTTAAATTTAATATTTTTAGATTTCAATCTTCCTTCAATTCGTTCAATAAATGTTTCTTTGGTAATTTCTGGAAAATCTAAAACATATGATCCACTAGAAAGCCAATCTGCCCTTATTAAACTACCCGTTACAAAGCCATATATTTCTTTGATCTTTTTCTTGTTTGTATCAGCTGTAAGTTTCAAAAAATTGTTTAAGTTATCCATAAACCCTTTTTTATCCTCCCAACCAAAATCTTCTCTTAAAACTTTGTACGGGGGTTTTTTAGGAATTTCAAAGCTGAGTTCATATGGACAATTCTTTTTAAAAAAAAGTTTATAGTAATATTTATACTTTTCAGCAAAAGAAATAGTTTCATCAAAAAATACAGGTCGGGGGAGATCTTTGAATCTTTCTGAACCGTATAAATCTTCATGGAGGACCGTGTGGTGGCTTAAAATCGCAAGTGTCACATAATTTACACCATCAATTTTGGGTAGGTTCTCCTGATTAACCACAAAATAAATTGAGTATAAAGGATGGTATGATTTTTGAATTCCTAAAATTTTATCATTGTAAAATTCGTGAGTTCCTTTTCCCATATCATGAAAAAAAACTGAGAAAAATAATATATCCATTAAAATATTCTTTTTAATATGATTCCTACGGGAAAAATTTTCTAAAACTTGGGGATTTCCCTTAATGTACGCTTTCAGTTCTTTTAATGCACCTTCGGTATGGGATTTCAAAGTGTAAGAATTATTATTTTCTGCAGTTTTTATCTTTGCAAGCACATTTTTTTTAAAAAAAATCAAACTTTTGTGTTGTTCTTTGGATAACTCAATGAATCTCTGCTCGTTAGTTTTCACATAATCTTCAAGATTATTCATAAGATCTCAACATTGTAATTTTTTTCGTGATCAAAGTAAAACTCTTGAGGAGAACTTAATTCACAGTATAAACCTGCAAATTCAACTATTTGGATGAATTTTTCCGGTTTTCTCGGTATTTTTTTAACATTGAAATCTAAATTGATTGTGGTTATTCGGGGAGGAAAAATTTGCATTCCTTTAAACCCACCAAATTTCGGTATAAATTGCATTCCTTCCTCAAATTTAAATATACTATGAATCTTGTTATCTTCTGTTTTTTCCATTTCAATTTCGGTTAAATCTCTGATCAAGACCATCTCATCATCCATTCCTAAACTAGGGATCCTCAAGGGGTTTTTGATTGAATCATATATTTTAGCCCTTAAATCTTCTTCACATGCTATGTAAATGACATATCTTGTTTTGTAGAGTTTTTCCCGTTTTAGAATATCCCTACCTGAGCCTGATTCTTTCCATTTCCGGAATGTCCAAGCATCAGTAAATAAAGAGTCTATTTGTAAAGGTACTACACCTACCTTAATATTCTTAAGCAAATTATAATAGTAATCTTCTCCTTTACCCATAATGCTTGTAATCATCCCTACAATGTTGGTTTTTGTTGGAGCCAAATATGTTAATTGGTGTGCTGATGTTTGAGGTATTCGAAAGGAGTTGATGAGGCCTTCTGTTGTAAATCTTATGACCTTCATTTTATAGCTCCATATATATTAGTTCCATGATTTTATTTTGTTTAAAGCATCATTAACCGATGTTATTTTATCTCCGAAGTTATCTTTAATCTCTTTTTCATTTTTGAATATTCCAGATCTCAATCCAACACAGTAATCCTCTATTATGGTCTCAAATTCTTTTAAAATTTCATTGAGAAGTTCTAGGTTTATGTTTCCTTCTTCATCCACCTTGAGAGCATTTAAAAAGATTGGCGTTCCTGCTTTTTGTTTTGTGATTACCACAAACTTGGGCGTTAGATCATCCAACAATCTAGCTTTTTTTGCACCACCGTCAAGGTTTTTGATGGATTCCACTAAATAATTTATTCTTTTGGATTTATCTTCCTCATTTATTACAGGTTCTATTTCGTAGCTCATTTCATCAACACGAGATCCTATCATATCCATATCCATTACAATGGTTCCTCTCATAAAGTTAAAAGTGTTGATTTCAACTTTAACCAAATCACCCCCCTCTTGACCTTCTTTTTTCCTTGTTAACATGTCACTTTCGCCTTTCCAAGGATAAATACTGATCATTGGTGATACTTTTACAGGGGACCATCTTCTAAGAGCCATTTTTCCTGCACCTTTAACTGCTTCCATAAATCCTAAAAGATCCAGATCTGGATGCTCTTTTAAGATTTCTCCGTAGCGTTCTGTGGCCTCTTCACTTGAGGCTTCAATAATATATTCTCCACTTTTATCTAACTTTGTCAAAGGCATTCCAAGTTGGTTCATAGTTTCTTTTAGATAATATCTCAATGCTTGACCTGAAACGTATACATAGTAATTTCCTTTGCTGTCTTGAACTTTCTTTAAAACTATTAAGTTTCCAGGATTCTCACTACTGTTCAAATTATCTATATTTACTTTTGTTAGGTATCCCAAATTCACAAATTTTCTCATTTAATCACTTCCTTGACTTTTAGCATATTTAGTTGACAAATATTTTTGAACTGCATATATACCCAGATAATTTTTAGCAAAAGATGCATCTTTGTTGTTTTGGACATTAATTAGTAACTTATTGATAAAATTGGAGTAATTCTCTTCTTTTCCAATAGGTTTTGAGTTCCATGTTGCTCCTGCGTTTTCTTTTAATATTTCATATTCTAAATCTTTAAAAAATCCAATTAACCCTTCTAAATTCCCTATTTCTCTTAATTGGTAAAGTAAAGTTTTTTTGTTTGTATTTGCTGCAAAATATCCTATTCTATCTCCAATTATCCTACAAATTTCATGGAGTTCTTTTAAATCGACCATTTTTATCACCTCAAGGTATTTTTCTAAAAATTCATAAAGTAAATCAGGTTTAAGGCCTGAACCATCCTCAGATAAATTGTAATAAGATAAATCAAATATGGTTGAGTCTATAGGCATTCCATTAAGTATTTCATAGCAAAGCTGTTCTCTAGGCATGTTCTTAGTTTCAAATGTTGAAATATTTTTATAAAAAGCATAATTTATGAGTTTATGTAAAAACAGCTGCCCTGATGGTTTTATGATTATGTTTCTAGTTTCATCAAATAATAATGAAATATAAGCCATTTTATTGTATATTCTGAGGTCATCTATACTTCTACTCGTTACAATAAAGTAAAATAAAGATATTACATTAAATTCATCTTTAGAAAGTATTTTTGAGTACAATTTATAAAGCAAAGCCAAAAGTCTTGAATTGATTCCTGTTGCTGCAAATTCCCCTTTGTTAAGGAAATTAGTTTTAGAGTTATTTTCAACGGGTAAGTACTCATCCATATTGTTTATGTTTGGTATTTTCATCTTTATATTAAGTGAAAATCTTAAGGAAGGACTTGATATTAAAAAAACGTTTTTATCAACGAAATAATTCTTTAAAAGACCATAACGATAAATTATATCACACATAAAACAGATTGAAATGTCATTTTTTGTTCTAGAATCTCTAAACGAAGGTTTTGGATCACCCGTTCCAAAATCAAAGATTAAGTTAGTTGAAACTATAGAAAACCACTTCTTTTTTCCATTAGAATCCTTGTAACCGGTGTATTTTGATCCACAAAAAACACATTCATTTTTATTTATAAACTCTTTAATTCTTCCAGAAATATTTTCACCCAACTTTTCAGGTGATAAATATAAATTTACTTGTGATTTCTTTCCATATTGAAGTTTACCAGATATCTTACCGTCAAAATCTTTTTTAACATTTTCTTCTTCAATCTTTAATTCTTCAAGTTTCGTATCTGAAACAGTTCGTTTAGGTAGAAGATCCTTAGTTCTTTCAGATCGCTGCAAAAAGGGTTTCACATTTAAAACTGGTTTTATAACAATTTTATCCTTTTCGGGATCGTAATATGGTTTGTTATTATTTGTTTCTTCAAAGACTTTTGAATAGTAAATACTCCTTAAAATGAAGTAAATCTCTTTTATTTCTTCAAAATCCCCTGCAAATTGTAATTTTAAGTCATCTAACTGAACTTTAGAATTTTTATATTTAATTTTATATTTAGAAACTTTATCAAATCTTGAATCTTGCAAAAGTGTCAAAAAAATGTTTACTAAACCATTGTCATAGAGAAAATCTCTTTTTTCAAAATCTAAGATGGTTTCAACCATAAAATCACCCCACCGGATTAACCATTCCAAAGCCTAAGGAATTCTTTTCCCCAAGTCCACAGTCCATTATAAACCTGTAAAATTTTTTATTGTCCATGTTGAACTTTTCAAGGTTTTTCCATAATGTTCCGATCACTATAAACATTTTATCCTCCTTTTTAACCCTCACAGCCACTTCCCGACCATACTCAAACCTGTCGAAGATGTTACCTTCAAAATAGTAATTTTCACCGTAGTAACTATTGTACTTTTTAAGTGCATTTTCCTTAGTTCTTTCAAGGAAGAAAGAAAATTCGTTGCTATTTTTAAGTGAGTAATAACGATTATTCTCATTATTTTCAAACAAAACAATAGGAGTACTTGTGATAAGTCTTCCCTCAAGTTTTGGCTGGAAAACTTTAACTTGATTTATTTTCATTCGGTACTTGCCTAAATAGAAATGATCCTTACGTTTCAGTACTTTTGAAACCGTTCTGATAAAACCCTGTTTAGGGGATGAAATTATGATATTTTTAAATTCTCCTCTTTTAAAAGGGGAAACAGGGAAAATGTTGGAAAAAGTAAAATATTTAAAGCCTTTTGAGTCATGGCAATTTTCAAACGGAGTATCATTTAAAATAGAGTATATAAAGCCTTGGATTGTGTGTTTGTTAATGGAATCATATCCAAAATCATTTTCTGATCGGAATTTAAGTAGAATGCGCATTAGTTTCACTCGCTTTTGGATTATACATTCCTCAAACTTTAAGTAACACATCAATATCTTTTTTAAGAATTGTTATAAAAGAAGTTATGAATCAATACTATATAAAACTTTATGATTTATATTCACAGATTATGGAATTTTATGTTTTGTTAAATGTTTATCAAAGCTCATTTTTAACTTAACGAATACCCACAAATTTAGTTAATTGATCGCCAAGTAATAGAAAATTTTAATAAAAAATAGAAAAGATTCATTAATATTCCTGATTCATTAAAGTACCATCATCGTGCTTTGATCTTAAGAGATTCAATTATTAAATTTTAAATTAATTTTAAAATTATTCCCCATCCACCCTGTACCTGAACTTACAAAGGGGTGGCCTCAATCCCAGTCTGTAGTCGTGTTTCACTTCCCCATCAACACCTGTCCACATGAAGGAGAGTTCTGCCATGGCCTTGCACATGAGGCAGAATACCTTGTTGTCGATTGCCCTGGTTCCCCAGAAGCATTCCTGGATCCAGAATTCTTCGGGATGGGATTCGACCTTGTAGCCCATGTTTGAAAACACGTTGGCTATCCATTCAACGTAGTCCTGGAGGATATCTTCAGATTCAGGGTCCACCTCTTCATCGAACCTTGGCTTCATGTTGCTCTGGAAGAATCTGGCAAATTCTTTCAGGAAGCCTGCTGTGTCCTGTATGCGCATCCTGGATGTTAATGCCGGGGTTGAACTTAAAACGAAATCTGTAACTGCTTTTAAACGTTCCCTGTCAGCGTTGTTTTCCTCTTTTTCCTGGGATTCCTTGTTGTAGAGTGCAAGTTCCACGTTGAACTTCAGCTCAGTTTCCTCAAAGGGTTTTATAACGTAACCTGCAGGTTTGGTTACCTTGGCGCGTTTGAAGGTGTTTGCATCTGAATGTGCCGTCATGTATATTGCTGGAACATCCCTCTGCTTTGAAATCTTTTCAACTGTCTCTATTCCATCCATATTCCCTTTAAGTGTTATGTCAGTTAATATGAGATCTGGAAGTGTTTTATTGGCAATTTCAATGGCTTCTTTTCCAGAACTTGCAGTGCCAACAACCTCGTATCCCCATTTTTCCAGGTTAACCTGAATTTCCATTGCTGTTATGCTTTCATCTTCAACTATCAGAATTTTTGCCCCTGGCAATTAAAATCTCTCCAGTTATCTTTAGAAGTAGGTTTAGAAAATCCATGCTTATATATTTTCTTGAAAGCTCATCTTCCATGGAAATCCATGATTTTTCCACCAATTAATTATGGTACAACCCTTAATAAAAGTTTCCAGATGCTTTCTCCAAATTGACCCCGTTTTACGGGATTTTCACCCGGCATGAACAGGTTCTGTATGCAGAAGTTACATCTGCCTGTGCATGTTTTATGCTCACAGAATTGTCAAAATATATATAATACCAATTTCAAAATAAGTATTTACAGGGTATTACTCAACATGAGACGTGAAAACTGTTAAAAAGTTATCACAAGAAAACCACCCTCAAAATATATTGAGCTGGGAAAGAAGACACTTACACATCCAAGATTTAACAAAAGTATATTAAGGGGCTCACAACAACTTTTATTAGGGTAATGAGCATTGAAGCATCTTACATATGAGGGGAATTGATTAAAATTAAACTGAACATAAAAAAAGGAAGATGGTGGTATAAATGGCCGATTACACATTAATATCAACAATTTATTCAATAGAACCCGTTATGATATGCATAACCAGTTTCTCTCCAAAGAAGGTTGTTCTTTTAAAGGAAGAAGATGCACCCAAGGAAAAGCTCAAGGTTGAAAAAATACTCCAGGACACAGTTGGAAAGTTCATAGACATAGAGGACAAAATAACAAGTCTCTACGAGGTCGTGAAGATTGCAAGGGACACCGTGGATATTATTGAAGAAGAGTACTCCAAGGGGAGAAAGATAGTTGTGAACATAAGTGGAGGACGTAAACCCCAGGCACTCGGAGCTCTTTTCGGGTGTTACGCCAGAAACAACATGGTTGAAAGAATTGTTTACGTTACAGAGGAAAACAGTCAGATCCTGGACCTTCCAATACTGAACTTCGGAATATCTGAAACCAAGAGAATGGTGCTTGAGGAACTCAAGAAGGGAGAAACATCCGTTAAAAACCTTGCACTTAAAATAGGAATAAGCAGGGGAATGACCTACAACCACATAAGGGAACTCAGGGAAATGGGATTCATAGATCCGGACAAACTTGAAATCACAACTGCAGGAAAGCTTGCAGTCATCTAATTTTTTTGGGGATAAAAAACCCAGCGTTCCCATTTAAAAGGGAATTTAAAGGATAAGCCTTGAAGGGTTCTCAACACACATTCTATTTATATCTTTCTGCGAGAGTCCTTGCTCCCTCATTGATTTTACAAACATCTTCATGCCCTGAACTGGCCTGGGATTGTGCTGCTGCCCAAAGTCCGTGGCCATTATGCAGCTTCCAGAACCAACAAAAGTGATGGCATCTGCAATTACCTCGGGGTCAAGCCGGTCGTGGCCTGGCATGCATGCAACGTAGCAGTGCTCAAGGTAGGTATGACGGCTCATCTCCTTCTGTTCATCAAAACTTGCACCAACAACACGTGTTAAGGGATGGTTAACAAGCAGGCGCTTAACACCAGCACTTAGGGCCGCGTCAATGACCTTAAATATGTCCGGAGCCTTGAGGTGTCCGGTTGCAAGCACCATGTCGTGTTCTGATACTGCGTTCACCACTTCTTCAAGCTCCTCAACTTTAAATGCAGCAGGGTATGAAACTGTTGGAAGCCAGACAAAACGCCCACCAAGTCCCGCTGCAGCTTCAACAGCCCCAGCATTCAAACCTCCAACACTGCTGTTGAGGCACACACCACCAATTACCCTGAAACCTGTTAACTTTTCTGCAATCTGCGCCCTGCCAGATGTGGGCTCTGCATGGGATTTCAGGACCACTGCCTGCATTTTCTCTTTCCGGGCATCTTCTGCTACTTCAACATCGTTTAGAAGCCTTGGCTTCACATCAGGTGCAGTGTGGATGTGGGTGTCCACAAATCCCTCAAGTTTCATTTTGCTTCTTCAGGGACATTTATCCTTTCTTTAACCTTCGTGTAGAGGTTTCCGCCTTCAGAGTCCATTGTAACAAGCAGAGGTCCGAAGTCCCGGACTTCAAGCTCCCAAACTGCCTCTGGAACTCCAAGATCCTCCCAGTGCACGCTTTTAATCCTCAAAACAGATTTCACGTAGTGAGCTGCACATCCACCAACTGCCGTGAGATAAACTGCATTGTTCTCCTTTATTGCCTGGGCTGTGGCTTCGTCCATCCCTCCCTTACCTATTATGGCTTTCACTCCCATTTTTATAACTTCAGGTTCGTATGGGCTCATCCTCATGCTGGTTGTGGGGCCCACAGCAACCATTTCATGGCCAGAATCTGTTGATCTTATTATTGGACCTGCATGGAATATCACAGCATCTTTGAGGTCAACTGGGGCTCCATCTTCAACCATTCTTTTGTGTGCACTGTCCCTTGCAGTGTAGATGGTTCCTGATAGGTACACAATGTCTCCAATCCTTAATTTCCCCGTATCTTCACCTGACAGGGGCGTTTTAAGTTTTAAACTCATTAAAATCACCTTTTTTTGTTCAGTAAGAATAGCTACGCCCTTTTAAATTTGAGCTTGCATGAAAACTATGGATGGGTATAAATCCTAAGAATACAAATAATAGATATTTGATTTTATTATAGATAAATGGGAAAGTTTTACATTAGGACAGAAAAATTAAAGGAGAAAGGTTATGTCCATAGATGACAAGATAGTAGGTCTCAGCAAGTACATGATAAGCCTTCCATCAACCAAGGCTTCAGTTTTAAGCATGACATTTGTAAGTTTCATTTTAGGGTCCATTGTGTCCCTGATAGAGCCAGCAGCAAACAGATCAATACTTGACTCCTTTATATACGGAGGTTCTGCAGGTTTTCTCATGTTCGGACTCATGTCCATAATGGCAGGCGGAATAACCCAGCCCATGATAAACAGGCTTGAAGGAAGGCACATGAAGATGAAACAGTCCATGTTTCTCGCCTTCGTCTCCATGATGATGGTTGCTGTTATATACGGTGTTGGAAGCCTCATATCCACCTACACAATTTACAGTTACACCATAGATGCCCTTGTATTTGCATGTGCAGTTGTATTTGCCGTGAGGACCATAGTGCTGTGGAGCACGTCCAACATAAGCTTTTTAAAGTCAATACCTGCAGCCATAACCCAGCCGGTGCTCATAATAAGCATGGTAATAGTTCTGGTTTCCCTAACAAGTTTAACAACCAACATAGGTTATTTCAGCATCATTCCCCTGATCTTCAAGATAGTGATAGCATCCATAATACTGGTTGTGGCGATATACTCCTTTGTGGCTGTTCTTGAATCTCCAATGAAAAGGAACCTTGGAGTTGGAGGTCTGGAGCTTCTGAGCCTGTTTTTGGCCCATACAACTGAAGAATCAAAGGCACTTGAAGGGGTTTTTGAGGATATGGGTGAGGCCGTGGACACCCTTATAAGTGTGATAAGCTTCCGGAACGGTGCTGGTTTGAAGGCTCTTTTCCTGACACCCTGCGTCCATCCCGGGCCTGTTGGTAACATAGGTGGTGGAAACATGCCAACGCAGCTTGCAAATAAGTTTGATACAGTTACGATGGTATCACACGGCCCATCAACCCATGACTTCAACCCTGTATCCTCAAAGGAGGTTAAAAAGGTTGAGAACGTTGTCAGGGAAGCAATGAAAGACATGGATTACTCAAAAACTGCAAGCAAGTTCAGGACCATCAAAAATGGAAAAGCCAACCTTGGGGTTCAGTACTTTGGAAACAGCCTCTTAATGCTTGCAACCTTTTCACCGGAAGGCTCCGATGATATAGACTTTGGAATCGGACTTGCAGCTTCAAACCTTGCAAATGTAACCCACAAAACGGAAAATGCAGTGCTTGTGGACTGCCACAACTCCTTCAAAAGGGAGGGGGGCAGGATTCTCCCGGGAAACAGGGAAGTTTTCCAGCTTCTGGATGCAGTGAAGGAGATCCCAAAGATGGGAAGGGATAGCCTGCGTATGGGCTGTGCCCAGGACCCCATGGACCAGGTGAGCAAGGATGAAGGTGTGGGTCAAAGCGGTGTTAAGGTAATGGTTGTGGAGGTTTCCGGACAGAAAACAGCCTACATCCTTCTGGACTCCAACAACATGGTGATAGGCTTCAGGGAGAAGATAATTGAGACAGTTAAATCAATAACTGGCATTGACGAAGCTGAGGTCATGACAACTGACACCCACTTTGTGAACACCCTTGCTGGAGGCCACAACCCCGTGGGCATGAAGAAGCATGAGGAAATACTGGATGCAATCCTGGAGTGCACCAAAAAGGCAATGGCAGATCTTGAGGAAGTTGAAACAGCCTGCAAGACCTGCAGAATCAAGGATCTTAAAACACTCGGACCACTGCACGCCACTGAACTTGTAACAACCATAAGTTCAATTGTGGCTGTAAGCAGAATATTTGCACCCCTAGTATTCATAGTGGCCCTATTTTTTGTCTTCATATGGATATTCTACTGGGCACTTTAAGGTGGAGATCATTCCTTCATCTGCCTGTTCTCCATCCTTTCAGGTTTCTCTATCTTTTAGGTTTCTCCATTTTAAGGGTTTAATCATCTCCTCATTGATAAAAAAAGTTTTTCTTTGAGGAAAAAAGTTTTTATAAAGAAAAAAGCCCTTATTATGGAAAAAACTTTTTTTTAAAGTTTAAAGAAGTATAAATTCAAAATAATGGGAAAAAACTTAAAAAAATGCCCTTTTCGTAATGAGCAGGATTTACACCGGGAACTATTAATTATTGTATGCACAAATAATTATTGTATGTACAAATAAATTTTAAAGAGATCTAACTGAAAGGTTTTAAAAGAAATTTAATCTAAGATTTAATTTAAAGATTTAATCTAAAATGAGATTTATTCTATAAAAGATGTTTTAAAAGAGATCTAATTAAAAGAGTCTAAATTAGATTAGATTAATCTAAAATAACTAAAAAATAAAAGTTTATAAGTTTAAAAACTTCTTTAAAAAAACTTCTTAAAAATTTAAAAAAATCTTAAAAAACTTCTTAAAAAAATGTTCAAATAGAATGTTTAAAAAAAAATGTTTAGAAGTATATCTTAAAAATTTAAAACTTACCTTAAAAAACTTACCTTAAAAAATTTAAAACTCCTAAAAAAGTTAAAAAAGCTTTAAGTTAAACTTTTAAGGTTCAAATTGGCATGTTATAGAACATAACCCATACCATCAACCAGATGAAGAAGAATGGTACAATTCCGCTCCAAATCCAGCCATTGAAGCCTCCAACTGCTTCTTTCCCAAAGATCTTTTCGGATGCCTGGCCGCACACGTAAAGAATGATTAAACTCACGAACAATGCCATAACATCATTTTTTATTATTCCAGTTGAGAGTAAGTACGATAAGTAACCGGCGATTATACCAGCAACAGCATGTAAGGTTGTTACCTTTGCATCAACTTCCATAATCTTTTTCCTCCAATTCATGTTTATTATTTAGCTCGGACTATAAATATATTACAAGGTGTTTCAATGAAAGCTATGTCCAACGTTGATATTTACGCAATTTGCAATGAACTTAAAGAAATCCTGAAGGATGCACGAGTTGACAAGGCCTATCAGCCCACCAAAGACACCGTACTCATACGGTTCCATGTTCCTGGCAAGGGCCGGGTTGATGTTGTCTTCCAGGCCGGTTTAAGGGTTCACACAACCCAGTATCCACCTCAGAATCCTCAAACTCCACCATCATTTCCCATGCTCCTTCGAAAACATTTGAAAGGCGGCACAGTCACTGGTGTGGAGCAGCACAATTTCGACAGGATCATGAAGATCAACATCCAGAAGGAACACAAATATTCACTGGTTATAGAACTTTTCTCCAAGGGCAATATAATACTTTTGGATGAGGATGACAGGATCATACTGCCTTTAAAACGCAAACTCTGGCAGGACAGGAAGATATCATCCAAAGAAGACTACAAATACCCTCCAGAGCGTGGCATAAACCCCATGAAAGTTGAAAAAGAAGAGATAGCAGGTTTGTTCAAGGATTCTGACCGCGACATTATAAGGACCCTTGCAAAAAGCGGTCTTGGAGGCCTCTACGCCGAAGAAGTGGTGCTGAGATCTGGAGTTTTAAAAAACAAATTAGCGGAGGATGTCACAGCCGAGGACGTTGAAGTTATCTACAATGCAATTTTGGAGATTTTTAAGCCCCTTAAAGAGAACAACATTCACCCGCAGATAGTATCTGGAAAGAAGGATGATGTTTTACCTTTGGACCTTAGAAAGTACGATGATTATGAGAAGAAAACCTTTGAAAGTTTCAACCAGGCTGCAGATGAGTTCTACAGCAGCATAGTTGGGGAGGACATTAAAAAGGTTCAGGAGGATGTCTGGGCGGCTGAGATAGGCAAGTATGAGAAGAGGCTCAGGATCCAGATGGAGACACTTGAAAAATTCAAGAAAACAATTGAGGTATCAACCAAAAGGGGAGAGGCACTTTACTCAAACTACCAGGCAGTTCAGGACGTGGTTGACACCATAAACCATGCAAGGGAGAAGTACTCCTGGCTTGAAATTGCATCAACCGTGAAAAAGGCCAAAAAAAGTGGTGCAGAGGGACTTGACATCATCGAGTCCGTTGATAAAATGGGGGTTTTAACACTGAACCTTCAGGGCACACGTGTGAACGTGGACTCCAAGCTCAGCATCCCGGAAAATGCTGAGGTTTACTACAACAAGGGTAAAAAGGCGAAAAGGAAGATAACTGGTGTTAACATTGCAATGGAGAAAACCCGCAAGGAAATAGAGAAGGCCAAAAATAGGAGGGAGGTTGCAATGGACAAGGTGCTCGTACCCCAAAAGAGGGTTAGAAAGGAGCTTAAATGGTTTGAAAAGCTTCGATGGTTCCTATCATCAGACGGGCTTCTGGTCATTGCAGGCAGAGATGCAACAACCAACGAGATGGTTGTTAAAAAGCACATGGAAAACAGGGATATTTACTTCCACTCGGATATTCATGGGGCTGCATCCGTTGTTATTAAGGCCCTTGAAGATGAGGTTCCAGAGTCCACACTTAAAGAAGCAGCTTCCTTTGCAGCTTCCTTCTCAAGTGCATGGTCCCAGGGCTTTGGATCCGTTGACGTGTACTGGGTTCACCCGGACCAGGTCTCAAAAACCCCCCAATCAGGCGAATTTGTGCCTAAAGGAGCTTTCATAATTAGGGGTTCACGTAACTACGTGAGAAATGCTCCCCTCCTTGTTGCAGTTGGAATAGTGGACTACGAGGGCAAGAGAATAATGGCCGGCCCTCCAGAAGCTTTAGCCAGGCTTACAGATAATTATGTTATCGTGAAGCCGGGTTACACGAAAAAGGAGGAGATGGCCAGGCAGATACGGGGAAAGATCGACAAGGAGAAACTTCTCTCAATTGAGGACGTTGTGAGGGTTCTGCCTTCTGGTAAGTGCGACTTTGTGGATAAGAGAAGTTTGAAGAGGAGATAAACCTTTTTATAGGGCCTCCATCCTTCTTTTCATCGAAGTTCACAAGGAAAACTAATTCTTTTTTTATCAAAGGGCCCTTTATTGAAGAAAATCTATTGAAGAAATCATTGGATCTTTAAAACTAATCTTTTAAAGATCCTTAAAAATCATCTTGATCCTTTAAATTCTGCTTTTTATATCTTAAATTTCATTTTTAATTTCATTTTTAAATGGGCTTTTATTTTTTTTTTAAATCCTGTATTTTTAAACCCATTTTTTTTAACTTCATTACGATTAAATAAAAGTATTGAAACTCAACAGTAGAATGTTGTATCAAAACAGGATGTATATCAATTTTTTAAACCTTAGAATTAAATTAAAACCTAAAAAATCAAAGCAAAACCTAAAAAAATAAGTATAATACTTCTAAAACATTGAAAAATATTAAAAAAAACTTTTTTTGTGTTTTTTAGTAAAGGTTTAGCCCATAAAAACTGTTTACACTATAATAATTCATTAAAAGTGGATACCCGTGTAAGAATTGTATCAAAGCCAATGAAATCGATGCTTGTCATTTATCCCTTGGATTTGTCCTTATCTTTCATCTGTTTTTTAAGGAGGAAGTTGAGGTCTATTACGTACTTTCCTTCCTCGTCTGAGACTATTATTGAATCATCTTTCATGAGGGAAGGGAGGTTGAGCTCGTAGATCCCATTTTCCTTGACCATTATGGTTTCTACTGAATCTCCCTTCATTTCATGTATCTCCTTGACCTTACCCTCTTTGTGGTACTCAAAAAACTTACTTCCGCACTCCGGGCATCCCTTGAGAAGGATGTCCTTGTCGTCTTCAAATTCCCGTCCGCATCTAATGCAGCGATGCACCTGAATCACCAAGGTTAGCTATCATCGATAGGAAGTTGGATTTTTTCTTAACGGCCTGCATAACGTTTGCAGGTCCTATTATGGTTATTCCTATTGTCCTGCGCTTTGAAAGGCCGAAAAATGATTTTTCATCCTTTTCAAGGGTGTGTATGTCGATTCCAACGAAGTTCTCAACGTCTATTTCTCTCATGGTGGTTTCTATAAGCTCTGCCTCTTCCTCAGGGGTTAATCCTCCTTCAATAACAACAAGATCCCCCTCTTTAACCTTTCTCACTATCATGGATATTTTTTCCATGCTGGTGCTGGCTTTTATGGCATCTGAGGAGAGGAAGTCCATCTTAAGGGCGTTTGTCTTAACATCTTCCATTTGATCACCTTAATTAAACCTCTGAACCATTGCTTTGTAAAGATCCTCCATGTTCTCACCGTGCAGTGCAGATATGGGCACCACTGTGTGCTGCGGGAAAACAGAGAAAATTCTCTGTGCAGAAGCTTCTGGAAGGTCTATTTTGTTTGCAACCACCACAAAGGGTATCTTACGGGCCTCAAGGTTTCCCATGATGGTTATGTTGGCCTGGGTCAGGGGATCCTTGGTGGCATCTATAACCAGGAGAACCCCAGTAACATCATCCAACCATTTTATGGCCTCTATTATTCCTTTTGTTGCCTCTTTTGCCCTTTTTTTTGCCTCTGCCTCCGACAGTCCGAACTCAAGGAAGTTCTTGTAGTCTATCTTGGTTGCTATTCCCGGCGTGTCTATGATGTCAAAGTCCAGTTCCACACCATCGTTGGCTATTGTAACGTGCTCCTGTTTGTAAACCCTCCTTGTTTCATGGGGAACCTCTGAAACCAGGCCTATGGGTTTTCCTATCCAGTCGTTTGTCATTCTGTTGGCCAGGGTGGTTTTTCCAGAGTTTGGATGTCCATAAAATCCTATTTTCAGTTTTTTGTCCTTTCCAAGGAGCTTCTTAAAAATATCCCTAAATACGTTGTTTCTGAAAAATTTTCGCATACGCATCACTCTTATCCCTCTTGGTAGCTTTGACCTGGTTGGAGAGTAACAACCTTAACATGTGGATTTGAACGTCTGACCAAATCCTCAAACTCCAAGGGGTTCTGTTCAATTTCAGGGTACGTGTTGTAGTGCATTGGAATTATAACATCAGGGTTTATCCATTCTGCAGCTATTGCAGCTTCAAAGGGCCCCATTGTGAAACGGTCCCCTATGGGCAGCATTGCAATGTCAGGCCTGTATATGTCCCTTATCACAGTTTTCATGTCGCCAAATATTCCAGTGTCTCCTGCATGATATATCCTCCTGCCATTTTCAAGTTCTATTATGAAACCAGCTGCGCTTCCTCCTGCAGCCACCTCCTCTATGAAGTCCATGTCAGATGAGTGGGTTGAGTTGACCATGGTTATCTTAACTCCCTGGATCTTTATGCTTCCACCTATGTTCATCCCAATGGCTTCAAAGCCCTGTTTGGAGAGGTATACAGATTCTTCATGGTTGCAGACAACCACGGCTCCTGTTCTGTGGGCCAGTTCCATGGTGTCTCCGAAGTGGTCTGAATGGCCGTGTGTGACGCATATAACGTCAGGGCGCAGTTCTTCAACTGCCACGGAACATGAGGGGTTATTACTTATAAAGGGGTCTATGAGTATCTTCAAATTTTCATCCGTCACTATCCAGAATGCAGAATGTCCAAGCCATGTTATTACCATTGTTTTATCTCCAAGTTTACATCCTTTGAAATATTCCATGCATCTTCAAACAATTTCTCTATTTCCTCAATGGATTTTGGGTCCTTGTATACAACCCCAACCTCAAAGCTTTCATATATCGGGTCTGTGGATATTATAAGGCCGTTTTTGTTGTCAGCCACAACAGCAACCGTGTGCACACTGGGCATGGTCCTTATTCTAACGTTGTTGTCCATGAGAACTTTTATAAGCTCAACAGATGTTTCATCGTCAAGACTGGCTTCCTGTATTATCATCCGGCTTTCCGTGTCTATGAACTTCTTAAGAACGCTCACATCTATGTTCCGAATCCATGGGTACATCATAAGCACCCGGTTTTCAGCCTTGGATATTGTTTCTGTCAGTGTGTCCTTCACCTTTCCAGAATCAAATGACCAGATTATGCTGGGCTCCTGTGATTCAAATTTGAGCTTGTCAAGTGTTCCCTTAAATGAGTCCAGCCTCTCATCTATTATGTTCTCAATTTCCTTGCTGTTTTCAGTGTAATCCTTCATGCGCTCTAGCCTGTTTTTCACAAACTCCTCATCCTTGTCCTCATGGTGCCTGAACCTGTCCAGACCCATATGTTTTTTAGGCTTAGGTTTGGTGAGCACAGACTGCATTGGAGGTCTCTTGGTTTCTTTCTCATTCACTGGCTCTACTGTTGAGTTATTCACTGGCTCTACTGTTGAATTATTCACTGGCTCTACCTTGGAACTGCTCACGGGTTTTACTGCAGAATTGTTCACTGGTTTAACTCTGGAACCTTTCACAGGTTTTATGGTTGAACCTTCAGTTTTAGATTTTTTAATGGGTTTAATCTGCTTAGCTCTTGAACTGGATTTTTTAACAGGTTTAATAAGAGGTTTTACTGGTTTTGCAGTTTCTGGGTTATCAACAGATCTTACTGGGTTTTCAGGTTCTGGGTTACCAACAGGTTTCTCAGGCTTTGCAGATTTATCATGTTTATTTGCTAGCTTTGCAGGTTTAGGATTGACTATAGGAGCCTTAGGTTTAAGTTCAGGTTTTTTAACCATGGTCTCTGGATTTTCAGATCTATTTTCTGGATCTTTAGACTCTTTTTTAGCCTTCTGAGGTTTTACAGGGTTGATAGTTGGTGCCTGCCTTTTGGGTTTTGATGCGGGTTTCACTGCATCCCTGGTTTCAGCTGTACCTGAATTCTTTCGTGTCGGTGATATTTCAGGTTTTTTCCCTGTTTTTGATCTACCCTCTGATTTTACAGGTCGAATTTCAGGTATCTTACTTTCTGTTCTATGAACATCAGCCGCCTTTTTATCTGCAGAACTTTTCCCTTTCACAATTTTAGGTGTTGGTCTAATTGGTTTACCTATTTTTTCACTTTTAATTTCTTTTTTCAGTGCTTCCCGTGGTATTTCTTTTGTTTTGGGTGCCTGTGTCCCTTTCTTTGAAAAGTCTATTCTGCTGCCGAATATCACCACTAAAATGAGTCCAAAAACAGAAGAACAGATTCCAAGAGTGAAAAATAAAAAGTCTGGCGGCGTTGAAAATCCGAAAGACATGGAATAAAATCCGCCTATAATTAACAGTCCCCCAAAAACTGTAATGAGTAGATTGATCATCTGATACCTCCCAATATTTATGTTATGGGTTCTTTGAATTTATAAAGGTTGCTCCCAATCCTCTGCATATTTCAATATTAACTTCACTGCATCTTCTGTTCCACTGTACTTTGAAAACGCTTCCCTGACGACTTCTGCCCTTTGCTTCATTTCTTCATCATCAAAGATTCGATTTATGTCCCCTGCAATTTTACGGGGATCGAGTTTTTTTATGTTTTCAACTATGGATATTCCATAGTTTTTAACGTGCAGTGCATTTTTAAGCTGTTCTGGATGATTCTCTATTGGAACAATTATGTTCGGAATTCCCATGGCTGTTACCTCCATGGCAGTTGTGTGGCCGGCAAGTGTTACCACAACATCAGAAACTGCCATCCATTCCATCATGTTCTTTAAAAACTTCTTCTTCACTATCTTCCCAGAGTCTGGTATGAAGTCTGCATCTATCTGTGGACCTGTCACCATGATTATCCTGTCGCAGTCTATCATGTCAGAGGCACGGCACACTATCTCAAGAAGTCCCTTGCCAAAGTCGCTCCCACCAACAGTTACAAGAACCACCCGCTCTTCAGGCTTAAATCCCAGCTTCTTCCGAAGTTCAAGTTTACATGGCAAATCCTCAGGATGTTTTTTAAGGAATGGGCCAACGTATTTGATCAACCCATTTAAACGTGCAGGTACCTCAATGGACCTCTCAACATCAGGCACCAATATGGCCTTGCAGAGGTTGGAAACATCCTTGATGAACCTTCCTATCCCGTTTTCAAGGTACTCAACTGTCCTGTCATCAGGGTTCATGTCTGAAAAGTTGAAGGTCAACTCGTTCGTCACAAGGATGCAGGGTATCCCAAGGACCTTGGCTGTTATTGGAACTGAAAAATGAGAGTCTGCAACTATGATATCCGGTTTGAACTTCCTTATAACACGAGACTCATGAAACATGCTTTTAAGGAAGACCAGAGGCGTGTCAATGGATTTTTTCATGGTGTATCTTATGTCAAATTCACCTCCATCACCGTAGAACTTGAGTTCCGGCAGTTTCACAGCCCTGTAATTTTTGTACTCTTTAAGCATCTTGTAACCGGAACCGTAGCTTGCAAAGAGAACGTCCACTCCCTCTTCCTGAAGTTTCCCTGCAAGGGCTATGCACCTTGAAACATGTCCCATTCCTATCCCACAGGGGATAATAAGCACTTTCATAACTTGAACTCCATAAATAAAGGTTCTTTATAAACTGGATCCCAACTCCAACCATGATCCCAAACTTTGATCCAAAGATCAGACTAACCTGGATCATGATATAATAAAAATTCAGAGCAATATTAAAAACATTCTTGCTTTTAACTACTATATAAACCTATCATTTGCTGGGAGTGCTTATTTTAAATGAAATCCAAAGTTTTTTTTAGAAAAGGTTATATTAAAGCTTGTTGAAAAATGGTAATAACATGAACTGGGATTGGAATTATCCTAAAATTTAGAGGGGTTTGCATCATGAACTTTTTACTGGATGAAATGGGACAGGGGGCAGCAGAATATATTCTACTTTTTGGAGGGGTGATTATCATAGCCATATTATCGCTTTTGATCTACAAACAGTACTTCCCTGGAAATAAGGATCTTAACACTGGAAATGATATGGATCGCGTGAGGAAATGTACTCAAAGTTGAACTTAACCTGTCAACTTAAAAAAACAGATTTTTTTAGGGATTTCTATTTTTTTGTAAAGACAAGTTATAGGGGAAAAATATTATTTCTTGTGAATTTCTTGGAAATCCCCCTTTTTTATGAAGAGATTCCATTTTTTTTGTGATATTGCATTTATAATTAGATTATTCTTTTGTGAGATAATCTTTTGTGAAATAGCTTTCCCTTAAACATTTTTATTCAAAATGATTCTTTATTCAGCTTAAGAATACCTGCAAAAAATGCCAATTTCACATGTTGGACTGTACGTAAACTAAAATATTTTTAAACGTTTTATCTGACCCTTTTTCATTGCTCAAAGACCATGCAAGCTTTTTCAGGAGCATCCTCTTTTGATCCTCTTTCTGAGAGTCCATGTAGTAGATCATCCTGTTGAAGAGATCCTCCAGGCCCTTCAGGTTTACTGAATCATCCTTAACTTTGTTAACCCTCATTTTAAAGATGTTCTTCAGTTTGAGGGAAGCATCGTTCACCTCTGCAACATCACTGCTTTCAAGCTGTTTTATAAGTGCATTTATCTCAATGAAGTCCAGTTTAACCCTTCCAAAGATAAGCCCCTCGGTTTTTATGGACTGGATCCTTTTAACCCCATTGTAAACATTGAAGTCATAGCCTGTTATGTATATCTTACCGTCCTTTAAGAGGGCCATTAATGATTCATTGAGCGTTTTATCAGATGTTAAAACCTGAGATTCACTTCTAATTTCATTAAAAATCTCTTTTTTGGATAGTTCCTTCCCATCAAGTAATTCAAGTATCAATCCCTTAAAATTATAATTCTTTGGCATGTCCCACACTACACCTTTTTTTGTATGTGATAGTATGCACATAACAGTATATAAAAACTATATTATGTGATAAAAAAGTTGCATTTTGCAGACTGTGAAATAAAAGGAAACTACAAACTGAAGGTGGAGGTGGTGGAGAGCTGAAGCAGATTCTGTTGTGATATCCGGACTAAAACATAAAATTATAAATAGAAGTGGTAGTATAAGAAGAAATGTTGATAAAAAATAAGGTAATGGAGGTAAAAAAAACATGAATTTTCTAAAAGATGAAGGTGGACAAGGAGCAGCAGAGTACATTTTACTATTTGGTGGAGTAATCGTTATAGCAATAATCGCTCTGTCAATATACAAAAACTACATGAACAAATCTAACAATGATTTAAGCGCTGGCGGCGACATCAACAAGGTAAGAGATAATGTACAGTAATTATTAAGAAAAACCTGAGAAAATGTGGAACTACATATTAACTGATGAGAAAGCTCAGATAAGTGCTGAAATGATACTTATTCTGGGTGCTATCATGGTTATTGTCATAGTTGTGGGAAAATTTGTCTTCGACATGTCAAATTCTACTGCAGGCAACATAAGTGATGTTACAAACAATGCAAGAGATACAAGCATCGGCAAAATGTAGAGTTCCATATTTTTCTTACTTTTTAGGACTAAAAATAGAAATTTAGTGGGTCATAAACTTCTTTTTAAAACATGACTTATTAAACAGGTTCCCAAATTGTTGCATTCTTATTTTCATAAATCGATTTAAAAACTGTGGAATTGCTTCGTTCAAGCCACAACTTGGTGAACGTTGAATTCTCAAACTGTTTGTCAATAACAACAGACTGCATGTTATCCATAAGAAGAATAATGCAAAAATCACTGTTTTTATCAATGTAACGCTTTTCTACATTACCATTTGTAACATTGATAACACAATAAGGTGCTTCCCCATACCATGTTGCATTTCCTGTTTCTAAATTTATTTTTACGTTATTAGTGCTACTTAAACTGTTTTCATTAACCTTAATATTCCCATATGAGTAAGTGTAGTTTCCACCCTGCATTTTGTTGAAATCCCATGTTCCAAAATGGAAAATCGAATATGCACCTTTTACACCAGAAGTTAAAACCACAAAGTGACGGGGATTGGTTGGATGAGTGTATTGAAGTACGTCTTCAGCTGCAGTCTGATTCAAACCATAATTATCCACAAGTATCGTTTCTGCAGTTTCTCTGTTGACTCCCAGAATGTCATTCAATATACCAACGCTTCGCGCTGTGTTTCCAGTGTAATTATTCAAAGTTTTATAGCCTTTATCCCCACTTGTTGCCAGCATGCTGAAAATACCTAATGATAAACTTTCATTATTTGTTGCAAATGCTTTATCTATCCAATATATTCTAAACGAATTTAATCCACCATCAGCAGAAGTTGGACGATTTGAGATAGCAGGAATTAAATTTCCATAATCCCACTCTGCAATAACCACTGTATCATTAGGAGTATTATTATTTATCCAAACTGCAGAATTCCATAAATCATCATTTACAAGCGGTTTTAAATTTGAAAAATTATTATAAATATTTAAAATTCCCGGAATAACCACTAAAAGTAAAATTACAATTGAAACAATTTTAATTAAATTCTGATTGCTTTTGAAAATACCAAATCGGATATTCCGAAATATATCCAAATAACCAATACATATACCAACCATAATCCCAGAACTTACAATAAGTGGAGGTAATAAAATGAAAATAAATCTTACACCTTCCTTAAGAGAAAAAAACCCTATTAAAGTCCATATAATCAAAAATAAATAAAAAAACCACGTAATTTTATTTAAATATTTTTTTTTCAGGTCTTTATTTAACATGACTCGAAAAATCCATAAAAGTCCCATGATCCCTAAAAAAATTACCAAACCTGAACTTGAGATTAAATCTTCAATTGAAGGTTTTTGAAGTTCTGAAACAGAAACCCCAATATTTGGCCAGTAATTTGTAGCAATCATACCACTACCAGTATTTAAGAATTTTAAAGCCGTGCTAAACGATTCTAAGTCAAAAAGACCTGTTGGAACCAGGAATAGCAATGTAAAAAATGTAAAATATCCTAAAACTTCCCAAATGTGCTTTGTTTCAATACTCCTTATTTTACATACAACAATATAAGCCATTAGGGATATCATAACCACAGCAACTACATACATCCATCCATTCCAAGCATTTGCAAAAAGAAACGTTGAAAAAGCAGCTAAAAACGAAAATCCGAACATTTTTTTATTATTTTCTGCACAAATTGATTCATTGATAAACCACATGATCAATAAAGGAAACAGTAGATTGAACATATCAGTATCAAACCAACCGGGAATAGTCCTGAAAAAGTAAATAGGAACAGTAACTGTTAAAATGCCTGCAGCTAGTGCACCATACTCGTTTGTGAATCTTCTCAAAAATAGATATGTAACTACACCACTAAGTGGACCTATAAATGCAGGTAACCAGAAACAAGTTACAATTAAAGGCACTTTCACGAAAAAATTCACAAATTCATAAAATATTGCTGATATGTAAACTATTAATGGAGGATAATCAATCGGCGTTCCTGGTGGATAAGTCGAATGCAAATCCCAATTTTTACCATTAACCAGTGTATCACCTATATAACCATGATCAATATAATTTTTAGTTAATCTATAATTGTAATATGAATCAAATTCATAAGTATAAGGAAGCCCATTCTGATCCTCGTAATAAGCCTTTTCATCTGCGGGAATCCCTGTTAAATGAGTCGATTCTACCCTTAAAACAAAACCAACACTGAATATAATAAATATGATTGCAAAGGTTATTGCCAACTCTTTTTTTGATAACATTTTATCACACTAGTTAAGATGCTTCCCAAACAGCTGCATCACCATGACTGTAAACAAGTTTAAAACTGGTTGAATTAGCCCTCTCAAGCCACAACTTGGTGAATGTTGAATTCTCAAACTGCCTATCAATAACAACAGACTGCATGTTATCCATAAGAAGTACTATACAAATATTGCTGTTATTATCAATGTAATGTTTTTCTATTGTACCATTTGTAACTGTAATAAGACAATAAGGCGTTTCACCTTTCCATGTTACATTTCCTGTATCCAAATTCATGTTCACACCATCATGACTACTTAAAATATTATCGTTGATGTGGATTACACCATAGGAGTACGTGTAATTTCCACCCTGCATTTTGTTGAAATCCCAAGTTCCAAAATGGAAAATCCAATATACACCACTTAAGCCATTGGTCAAAACTACAAAATGGCGTGGATTGGTTGGATGGGTGTATTGAAGTACGTTTTCAGCTGCAGTCTGATTCAAACCATAGTTATCTGTGAGTATCATTTCTGCAGTTTCCCTGTTAACTCCCAGAATGTCATTCAATATTTCAACACTTCTTGTAGTGTTCTCCGTGTACTTATCAAGAGTTATATAACCCAGATCCCCACTTGTGGCTATCATATTAAAAATACCCAACGATAAACTTTCATTGTCCGTTGCAAAAGCTCTGTCAATCCAGTATTCCCGTGAAGTACTCGGAGATTGACTTCCAAATGGATAAGCATCATCAAACTGACGTGAAGGTAAAGTTTCAATGTAAGCTGTTCTGCCGTCAAAGGAAACTGGACGATCAGCAACAGCCGCTAAAAAATGTCCATAACTCCAATCAGAGATGATAACTGTATCTACAGGGGTGTTGTTGTTTATCCACAAAGATGCATCCTGAAGATCATCGTTTGTACCAGGTTTCAAATTAATAAAACTTTCACAAACAAGTAAAATTGAGCTAACAGATACTGCAAACAAAATTAGAATAGATATAAATTTGATTAAAGTTTCCTTATTTTTAAAGATATGAAGTTTATCACTTTTTTTAAGTAAAGCTAGATAATCAATTGTTAAACCAACCATAATCCCAGAACTTACTACCATTGGTGGTATGAGGAGCATTATAAATCTTGCACCTTCTTTAAGGGAAAAAAACCCTAATAAAGCCCAGAAAAGCAACAAGAAATAAAAAAACCAGGACATATTTTTTAGGTATTGTTCTTTAAATTTTCTATTTTTTATCAAAACCCAAAAACTGCATAGAAAACCTAAAATTCCTAAAAAGAAAGCAACCCCAACACCTTGCATCACTTCCCCTGGCGAAGGTATTCCGAGCTCTGAAACAGATACATAAATATCCGGCCATGGTGCCCATAGTCCCTGAGGATTGGTTAAACTGAAAAGTTCAAGAAGGCTGTTGAAAAGTTTCAACACGTTTAGGAAGCCCGTGAAAATTCCGATCAACAGTAAGGTAAATAAGGAAAATAGTGCAAGGACACAGGTAAGATTCTTAACTTCATGTCCCCCCAATTTTCTCCATAATATATAAAAAGCCATAAAGCCTACAAGTAAACAGAACTGGTACTGCCATCCGTTCCATGCGAGGACAAACAAAAACATGGAAAACGCTGCTAAAACCGATAGTATCATTTGATTTTTGATTTTTTTGGCTTGAACTGCCTCAACAAATATCCATGTAACCAGAAGTGGGAAAAATATGTTGAAAATGTCTGTGTCAAACCAGCCTGGAACTGACCTTGTAAAGTAAAAAGGTGCTGTAACTGTAAGGATACCTGCTGCAAAAGCCCCATATTTATTTGTAAACCTTCCCACAAAGAAGTATGCCACAATACCTGCAAGGGGCCCTATAAAAGCAGGTAACCAGAAACAAAGAGTTAACAAGGGTACATTTACAAAGAAGTTTACAAATTTGTATATCAAAGCTGTAAGATAAGTTATGAGTGGTGGATAGTCCATTGGAACTCCTGAAGGAGCGTAAGAGTGCATATCCCATTCTCTGCCATTTATTATTGTATCTCCCATATATCCATGGTCAAGGTAATTTCTGGTCAGGCGGTAGTTATAATAAGAGTCCAGCTCATACATGTATGGATTTCCGCTTTGATCCTCATAGTAAGCCTTTTCATCAGCGGGGATTCCTGGAATGGTGGTTGATTCCAGTCGGAGGACAAATCCAACCATGAATATAACCAGAATCAATGCTAATGTTATTGCTGCTTGCTTTCTTGACATTTGTGGCCTCGTTTAAGGATATGTTTAAGTTCTGGAGTATATTCTTAGTCCCTGTATATTACCATGGGTTATTTCCCTGTAATCCTCCAAATCTAAATTATTATTCTGATTATCCCAAACCAAGTAATAATTAATATTGTTATTCTCTAATTCTCTCTGCAGATCATTCGAATTTGTAGCGTTTTTAGTTATACCATAATATTTAGCATTCAAATAGTAAGAAATATGTAGTGTCTTTTCCCATTCATCATCTGAAGCAATGTTTCCATGCACTCCATAATCTACTTTTAAAGTTTGGCTTAAGTTATGAGTTCCTTCTCCCATATTCACAGTTTGAATTAAAGTAATTACTGGCATAATTATAAATGAAAATATTAAAAGAATTAATAAAACATTTCGCATTTTTATATTAATGATTTTCTGTTTAAACGAAATATTGAGCATATAAAAAGCCATTAAAAATAATAAAATACATATCAGATATAAATATCTCATTTCCACCAGAATTAAGGTATATCCTCCACAATAAAGTATCACGGTTATCAACAAGTACATCAATTTATCCCTTGAATCTTTAAAGGAAGGCTTAAAGATGAAAAATAAACTGAAAAGAATTATTAAAAGGGAAAGTAATGAGAAATATTCAAGATAATCAATTGTTGAGACTACGTTTTCGCCCATAATAAATATTTGATGTTTAAAGTAGCCTATTGATTTGAAAGGGCTCCATTTTTTCATTTGGAGGTTAGAGGGGTCTTCCCAAACACTGATTGCATTTTTATTTGAGGGCTTTAAAAGTCCCTGATAATACATAGGATGTCCCTGGGATTCAGGTCCAATCAAAGCTTGATTATACTCACCCGAGGTTCCAATGGTTAATTCACCATATTTATCACTTATCGCTCCTATCCAAACTCCACTTATAACAAGGAACACGGAAATTCCTAAAAGGAAATTTTTCGATATATTCCTCTTTTTATCCTTTGAACTACTCTTAGAATAGTAGACCAGATTAAAAAAAACAAAGTGAACAACAAAAAATGGCAACGCATAAGCTTTAGCCAAATAAGCAGCAGCTCCAATTACACCGCAGAATATGCCATTTGACAGTTTATTAGAATATTTCGAGTCGAAAATAATAACTAAATAAAAAACAAGTAAACAGGTAACGAGTAAATCCGGAGTAACAAATGTCAGTGCGAACGATAAAACAATTGGGATCATTGAAAACAACAGCACTACTCTGAAAACTCTCTCAATGCCCATTTTACGAGATAATCTTTCTACTCCAATTATAGTGAAAAAACCTACAATTAAAGACAATATCTTAGCCGAGAGTAATGCATAAAGTGCTGTTTTATTAAATAATAAAAATGGGATTAATAACCACGAAAACAGAGGGGCCCAATAGCCATTGATTGCATCAGACCAGTTCAGGGTTAAATAGTTCCGAGCAACTCCAATGTAAGAAATACCATCTGCGGTTATAACGTACCGATAAGAATTCAACAACAACACAGATAATATGGAATATAACGCTAAAATCAAGATTAAATCTTTATGGTGCATTAAAAACTTATTTTCCATTTTTTTGCCCCAAATTATTATCGTAACACACCAATATAATACACACGGCTAAACAAAGTATAATTTCATCTGTTCAATGGCATTAAATAAAAAAATCATATGTTATAGAACCTATTCCAATTAGATAATATGTAATCACGCTGTACTTTTCTAAACAGTCCATCATTTTTTCCAAGTTTTTCTCCAAAGCTTAACCTAAAATCCAAAAAAACCACCAAATTAAGTCTAGAATTTCTATTAACCTTCATTTATTGTTGATATTATGTTTGGAAATAGTTTTATGATAATTTATTAAAGACCCAATTGATTTATTAATGGCCAATAATTGCCTCAAACAAGGTTTTTATCTGTGATAACTAAATTATAACTTTTAATATTATCAAATTTTAGAGATTTTTAGAAATTCTTCTTAGTTTAAGATTTAACCTTCCGGTTTATAATATTAACACGTATCACATTACCATATTAATTTTCAGGAACGAATTTGACCTAATTTTTTTTTAGTTGAAAAGGGTGTCTCATGATTACTTTTGACCTGATAATTTTGCTTATTTTCAAGTTTTAAAACCTTATTTGTCCTTATTTTTTTTGCAAATTTTGAACTGTGAGACAGCCTCTTGAAAAAAATAAGAAATTTAAAAAAACTGATTATGAAAAAAATTCAACTCCATCCCTTTCACTTATCATCAATCACTTTTGAACAAAAATATTTCAAGGTCACATCTTTTAGCATTGCTTTTATATTCAACAATGAATTAATCGTCATATAACATTAAAATAGAAATTTCGAGATATAATTAAGAAAAATTGGGGAATAATGATTCATTTGTAACAACCATAAATCTTTATATAACTAGGTGAGTTCATGAAAAAGATTTTAATCATCTCATTTTTTTTTAATCAGGCAGAAGAAATTGGATCTATTCGTTTGCGAGGATTAGCAAAGTATCTACCCAAATTTGGATGGCAACCCACCATCCTCACCATTAACTCATCCAGTGATACTCATTTTAGAACTGTAGAAACTGGATATTTAGATCTTAAGGCTAACTGGAAAGCTAAAATTGGATTAAATCCCGAAAATACCGTTGAAAACCAGTTAAAAGTAGTGAAGGGGAAGAAATCTCTGGATTTTTTGCTTGGAGTGTGGGAGGAAATTTTTGCATATCCAGATGCACAAAAGAACTGGTACAGGCCAGCCATCGAAGCCGGCAGCGAATTGCTGGAACATGAACATTTTGATGCAATGTTAAGTTCTTCATCTCCAGTTACATGCCATTTGATCGCCAGTGAACTTAAAAAAAGGTATAATGTACCATGGACGGCTGATTTACGTGATTTATGGACTCAGAACCCTTACGTTAACCACACTCTCCTCAGAAAGATTCTTGAAAAGAGGTTGGAATTAAAAACTTTAAAAAATGCTGATGCCTTAACAACAACAACAGAATATTGTAAAAATGATTTAAAACAATTACACAAAAAAGACAATACATATGCAATTTTAAATGGCTTTGATCCGGTTCATGAAAGCCAGAATACTCCTTTAACAGAGAAATTTAACTTAGTTTACACTGGAAGGTTGTACTACGGTAAAAGGGATCCGGAACTCCTTTTTCAGGCTTTAACTGAATTGATAAACGAAGAAAAAATCAACGCCGAAAACATTAATGTTGATTTTTACGGTCCCAGTGAACCATGGCTTCTAAACAGTGTGAAAAAGCATCATCTGGAAAATGTGGTGAAAATTTGTGGAGTTTTACCTCGAAACAAAGTGCTTAAAAAGCAAAGAGAGTCCCAGGTACTGTTACTTCTAACATGGAAAAATTCAAAGGAGAAAGGAGTAATTCCCGGTAAAATTTTTGAGTATTTGGCTGCAAAAAGGCCTATACTATCTATAGGAAATTCGGATGGTCTGGTGAGGGGTTTAATTGAATCCACAAACACAGGTGTGGTTCCCTCAAGCGTTGAAGAAATCAAAAGCAGTATCTTGATGTTTTACAACGAATTCACATGTTCTGGAGAAGTCAAGTACAGGGGAATTCCCCATGAAATTGATAAGTACAGTCAGGTGAAGATGGCTGAAAAATTTTCGCATGTTTTAAACCAGGCCGTAAACGAGAAATCCAGTTAAACCCTCTCAATGGAATATCTGGTCCTTAATTCCCATGATAAAGCCATGAACAAATTTCTTCTCCTTCTTGGATAATGTCTTCAATGCAAGTACTGAAACTAAATAAATCGCTATTCCAACCACTACAGCTATTATTATGTTTAAAATGCCCTTCAATGGTAAAATTCCAATTACAATAACCATTAAAATGCTTGCGAGGACAATTTTAAAGAGGAAAACAAAATCAAATCTGTAATTAACCCTTTTTTTAGCCCAGATCAACACTATCAATGATAGTGCTGCGTAGGATACAATGGTTGAAATTGCAGCTCCCATGATGCCCATCCTTGGGATTAAAAGCATGTTCAGAACAATGTTGGTAACTGCGCTTAAACCAACAATGAAAGGCATGAACTTGGTTTTCTCAATTAAACAGATTATATAAAGGTTTATCTGATATATACCCAAAAAAAGGGTGCTCAATGCAATTAACAGGGTTAAAGTTCCTCCCCCCGCTAGAAACTCCGATGTTGTGAGAATCTGCAAAAGGGGTTTGGACAGAATATAAAGACCCGCTGAACCTGGAACTCCAAAAAACAGGAAGATTTTGGTTGAATATTCGAGGTACTTTTTTACACTTGGAACTTTACCCATCTCCCAGAAGCTGGATATAACCGGGAAGATCACAAAACTGATGGGAACGTAAAACATGGATACAAGGCTCCCAATACTGTATGATGCAGAATAGATACCTGTCTGTGACAGGCCAAGGTAACTGGTTGTGAAGTATCTGTCACTTGAATCAATTATCCAGAGAAGAGCTCCACTTGGAATCTGGGGGATGCTGAATGAGAGATACTTCTTTAAATTGGCTGTGCTGGGTTTTCTGAAACCTACTTTTTTGGTTATTGAACCGAACAACGATAAGATGAAGATGAATTCCACAGATATTTGGACAATGACTATGAACCATAGTGGGAAATGTAAAAATGCAAGGACCACGAGGGGTATGAATTTGAAGGAGTAACATAAAATGTTTATGAAGGAAAGTTCTTTTATTTTTCCTTTAGATCTTAGGTAGGCAATTAAAAATGCGAAAAGAGCACCTGTACCTGCCCATATGAATGTTAAAATAACGAAAACATCGTAAACATTACTTTTAAAGAGTAAAATTGACAGATCGTTTTTTAGTAAAAATGCAGCTGCAATGGTTATGAGGACTATTAACACGATTAACCAGAACATGTTGGAGAAGGCTTGGCTGAGCTTCTCTTTTCTATTCTCTGCAGATAAGTATCGCACCGTGGCCGTGCCTAAATGAAGCGTTAAAATAGGATTCAACAAGCCCACAGTTACTCCTATCTGAGCCCATAAACCGTACGTTTCTGCTCCAAAGTTCTTGGTTAACGCAGGGAGTGTGAAGAAGCCGAAAAGGTAGATAAGTATCTGTGACAAGCCCACCCACAATATGTCCTTTGTAAACTTGGTAGAACTGTCAGTTTTAGTTTCATGGGTCATTTTTAACTACCGGAACATTTGTACAGTACTATGATCCATCCTCCAGCTTTCTTCAAGGGTAAAACCTTTTTTAACAGGTTAATTCCTTTATTCTCCTTTTTTAGATGGGCAGATTTTGCTTCATACTCTGGAGAGTAACCGCACTGAGGACACAGTGCAGTTTGCGGAAATCTTTGGTTTATATTTAAAAACCTTTTTATCTTAAAAAACGTGCCCGCGAACATGAATTGTTCAGATGAATGGGTTTTAATCTTATGAATTTCAAAATCCTTGAACAAATTTCTTAACCTTTCTTCGTTGAAGGATCTCAGGTGTCTCCAAAGGTGGGATGAACATCCACACTCTGGACAGGTTATCATTTCCCTCTCTAAATTCTCATTGTTGGGAACTGAAATTAGAATGTATTTCTTTGAAACCCTTTCCATCTCTTTAACCGCTTTTTTGTAAACAGAGTAAGGTAAATGTTCCAGTACTTCACAACAGATAACAATGTCAAAGCTGTTATCTGCAAAGGGCAGGTTTTCTAAAGTGCCCTGGACCTTCGGTGTTTCAACATAATCAAGTGCTTTGTTACTGATATCCAGACCACAAATTTCTTCGTACTTCCCCTTTAAACGGTTTACTATCCTTCCATCACCACAACCCACTTCTAATAAGGATTCAACATCTTCAGGAATAAAGGCAATGGTATTTTTGATTCTACTTTCCTCTTTAGGGGTTAATTTCCTTTCCACCGAGTGAAGCTTCTCATAGTACTCCCTGTAAAAATCAGGTTCATTCATTAAAACACCTCAAGTTCATTAACTTAAACACCCACCCCGCGGAATAGGATTCCATTTTCCCTGAATTTATATGGATCTAAGATGGGTCTGGTGCAAACAAGAACGCCTTTTTTGATCATTTCCGGCGTTATTTTTTTGTACATATCGTGATCTGTTAATAAAACAACACAATCAGATTCAAGAACTTCTTCAAAGCTTGCAGGCTGCCCTTTTAATGATTTCATCATTTCAGGTGACACATAAGGATCGTGAATCAGTACTTTTGCTCCTTTTTGATTTAATGTTTCTATTAAAAGTTTTGCTGGTGTTTCACGGGCATCTGCCACATTTCCTTTGTATGCAACGCCGAGAATGCCTATTTTAGAATTTTTAACTGTTTTTCCCACTTCTTCTAAGGATTTTACAACAAGTTCTGCAACATGGAGTGGCATGGAATTGTTTATATCCCTGGCTGTTTTAATTAAAGGTGCATTAAAACCCCTTTTTTCAGCGGTTTCCACTATGAAATAGGGATCAATGGACAAACAGTGCCCTCCAACACCAGGCCCTGGTGTGTGGATGTTCACACGGGGATGATGGTTTGCTGCTTCAATAGCTTCCATGGCATTTATTCCGAGAGTTTCACAGACAAGTGCGAATTCATTGGCAAGGGCTATGTTTGCATCCCTAAAAGTGTTTTCCATTAATTTAACCATTTCTGCAGTTACCAAATTTTTCACTTTAATTATCTCGCCACTGGTGATCCTGCTGTAAAGATCAGCAGCTCTGTCGACACTTTTTTGGTCAATACCTCCAATAATCCTATCATTGTGCGTCATTTCATAAATAGTATTATTTGGAAGTGCTCTCTCAGGAGTGTAAGCCATCCCAAAATCTTTTCCAGCTTTTAAACCACTTTTTTCCAGTATAGGGATTACCAAATCTTCACATGTCTTAGGCGGTACTGTACTTTCCACAATGACCAAATTTTCTTTTTTTAACCCCTTTGAAATGGTTTCACTTGCTGCTTTAACTGCAGATAACTCTGAATTATTTGCACCATCTTTTGGAGTTGGTACAACTATAATCATGACCTTAGAAGCCTTAGATGCATCCACTCCATCCTTCGTCGCAATTAAATTCCCACTTTCTATGACACTGCTTACTAACTCCTCAAGACCAGGTTCTAAGATTGGGGAAGATCCATCGTTGATTATCTTCACCATGTCACCGTTTAATTCCACCCCAATTGTATTCAAACCATTTTTTGCAAAAAGCGCAGCAGTTGGAAGGCCTATGTGTCCCATTCCAAAAACTGAAATCACTGAATTTTCTTTGATCATTGTTTTACCCTTATAATTACGATTAAATTATTTCTCCAATTCATGAAAATTTTCTCCAATTCATGAAGATCTTTATTAATTCAATAAGTAAATACGGAAATTCAGACTGGCACCATTTTTTCCAGTCTTTGCTCAAATTTTCTAGTATTACCACGAAAAAATCATGAAATTCAAGCCTTAATCTAAGATTCCCTTTTCCAGTTTATAATTCTAACGTAAAATGCATTGATTTCCAGTAGTAAACTAAGTTTGAGAAGGAGAGATATTAAAGAATTAAATATGAAAAATTTCAAAAATGAATTTAAAAAAAAGTTCGGTTGATGTATAAACTTAAAATTAGTACAAATAAAACGATTTAACCCCTAAAATAAACCTTTTCATTAAGTCTAGGAATCATAGCAGTCAAAACACACTGTTCAGTATTCTCAGTCCGGTTAAGCAAACCTCGAGAGAGGTAGCTCACAGCCCCTGATTTTTCTCCAAGGTTGGAGATGCCTGTCACCTGGTCCATGACGTCCCCAACTTCAAAGCCCTTTAAAACCTTTTCAACAACACATGGCGGGTACTCGAATCCTGAACTCACACCAAGGGTTGTTCTGTTCCCGTCAAATACTGCACACCACTGCAGGTCCACGTAGCCTGTTAAGGAGTTGGGCACTTCCATGAGTCCGGATTCTATGCCAACTGAAAGGTCGAATCCTGGAGAATATGCGTTTTTTGCCCTGTTTATGGCTCCCTGTATGGTCTGGTCAAGGCCGAAAGGCTGGTCCGGTACCCCTGAGTCCACATTAAGGGGTAGAACTTCCAGGTCTTCATAGATCTTTTTTAGAATGTTTTCTGTGGCCTTAACCTTCACAGGGTTTCTGGATCCAACTACAACTTTCATAGGATTCCACCAGTTTCTAATGATGTTGGAAAAACAGGCTGAAAATATTCAAACACGTCCAAACAATCATTTGATGATAATGCCCTTCCTGTCTATCTCACCCTTCCTTATTCTGGTTGATGATATGGGTTTTCCATCTTCTGCAAGTACCATGCTTATGGTTATGATGTCCAGGGGCTTCATTCCTTTCTCCCTTCTTATATCGTTTATTTTGAAGGCTGTTGGTTCTGTTTCTTCGCTTACAACTATGGCGTCAATTTCCTCGTCTGATATGGTGATGCCGTAGGGGTCGTTGAGTTGTTTGATGTCGTAGCTTGTATGTTTGCCCTTAAGCAGCTTCATGAGGTTGGACATTCTAACGCTGCAGGGGTCAATTTTGCCCTTCAGTCCTCCAAATGCGTTCGAGGTAACACCTATAACAACGTAACTGCCCATCTTGAACGCAGTGTCAACGAGCTTGCTGTGACCCTTGTGGAATTTGTCGAATGTTCCCCCAACAGCCACTTTCCTGTATTCATTCTCTTTCATTTATCCTACCTTTTTTATTTGAATAAATTCATGAGTTTAAATTAATGTAACGAAATTTTAGATTTTATAAGATCAGAAAGGATCTGAAATTGTAATATCAACGAAATAGATTAAACATCAAATTTTATAAGATTAGATTAAACCATCTGAATATTATAAGATTAGATTAAACATCTGTATTATAAGATCACTGAAATTAGAGTTATTATAGGATCATCGAATTACAGTAAACATCGATATCTTGATTATGTTACAGGTTAGATTATATAATTATGCTCCGAGAACACAACGTTGTGGTGAAGAACCTTAAAGATGTGGATCTGAGATTTGCATCTTGCTACCCCAATCTCTACAGAAGTGCAATGTCATCCCTTGGCTTCCACATAATCTACGACTTTTTAAACAGCAGAGAAGACATCTACTGTGAGAGGGTTGTTTATCCATACGGTAAAAGCCTTGAAACAGGGACAAATCTCAGAGATTTTGATGTTGTGAGCTTCTCACTCCAGTACGAGCAGGACTACTTCAACGTGCTCGAGATGCTGAGGAAAGGTGGAATTCCTCCTCATAAGGAAGACAGAACATCCAGGGACCCTTTAGTAATAGCAGGCGGGCCCTGTGCAAGTTCAAATCCCCTTCCAATGAGCAGGTTCTTCGATCTATTTATAGTTGGGGAGGCAGAGGTCATACTGGACGATGTTCTGGATCTGTGCATGGAACTTGACAACCCGCGGGACGAGCTGGATGCCTTCATGGACATTGAAGGCGTTTACCTGCCGGACAATCCCACCAGGATACGTATCGTGAAGGACATGAAGGATGCATGGCAGCCTCTAAGGCAGGTGGTACCTGAAACAGATGATAAAGAGTTCATCCCAGCATTTGGAAGGTCATTTCTCCTTGAAGTTTCAAGGGGCTGTGTCAGGGGCTGCAGGTTCTGCATGGCGGGCTGTATCTACAGGCCCAGACGTGAAGTGCCCCTTAAAAAACTTCTTGAAACCGCTGAGAAGGGAAGGCAGGCCACAGGACTCAACAAAATTGCCCTCATAGGTGCAGCAGTTTCTGACCACTCACAGGTGGAAGATCTCTGCAGAGGACTTGATGAACGCGGTTTTCATGTTACAACACCTTCCTTAAGGATAGAATCAATCTCAGAGGAGCTTCTTGAGATACTGGGTAGAAGCGGACTTAAAACAGTTACAATAGCACCCGAATCCATATGGAAGGTTAGAAAAGCTATGAACAAACCCATACCCGATGAAAAGATTTTCAAAACCATCCAAACAGTTTTCAAACAGAAGATGAACGTCAAACTTTACTTCATGCTTGGACTGCCCCAGGAAACCATGAAAGATGTTGAATCACTGTCCCTGCTCATTAAGGACTTTGTTAAAATGGCAGACAGACGCGGTTCCATCAGGGTGAGTGCAAATCCCTTCATACCAAAACCACACACACCATTTCAGTGGCACAGATTCGACTTTGAGGATGTGAAATCCAAGATCAGGTACCTGAGCTCCCAGGTCAATTTAAGGTCCTTTAAAATCGGAAATCCAAAAAATGCACTGGTTCAGTACGCACTCTCAACTGGAGATGCTGGTCTGGGGGATCTGATTGAGGGAAAAAAGGTTTCAACTGCCCGGTGGAAGAAAATTGTGGAAGCAAGGAATCCAGAAGATCTTCCCTGGAAGAACATTGATGTGGGAGTTAGGGACGATTTTCTGAAGAAGGAGTATGAAAAGGCTTTAAAAGGTGATGTAACTCCGTGGTGTGAGACCTTTGGCTGTTACAACTGTGGTGCATGTAAATAACAGTCCCCAATCTTAGATCTTATAATTTTCAAATATAAAAAAAACCCTTTTAAATTAAGATCTAAGAATATTAAATCCTTCAAAATAGAAATGCCCACGATTTTAAATAAATAGACTTTATACAAAGGGCCTTAATTATTTCTAAATAAAAAAATTCTAAATAAAAAAAATTCTAAAAAAAATTCTAAAAAAACTTATAAAAAAGTCCACATCATCTCTAAATAAAAAAAACTTTATAAACGTTTTTATACACTTCTTATAAACCCCCTACAATTTTATACTCTTTTTAAAGCCTTATACTTTCCTAGAAAACATTTTTCTCCTCATTTTAACTAAAAATCCATAGAGATGCGTTAAAAAATGGGCCAGAGCCTTTTCTGGATGCATTACCCATGAAAACATGCCTTTTCTCAATACCATATCCCTTTTTACGGATTTAACTTCTTTTCTTGGAACGTACCTTAAGAATATGGGCACGCCCAGAGCTAGCAGTACTGCCCCTATCATTATCTGATTCAGAGCACACTGGGTCATCAGGTAAATACAGATGATGATGCCTGCAGCTGGTATTATCCAGGGAAGTCTTATTCCACCTTTAAACTTGTTTCTCAATGGGAAAACGGATATGCATGTTAAAAGATAGCAGAAAAGGAGTGTGAATACGGAAAGAACTATGAGTTGGTTTATGGTTCCGAATATGGAGGCTATCAGTGTTATTCCGTTCTGTACAAAGAGTGAAACGTAGGGTGTCCCATATTCAGGGTGCACTTTCGAGAACGTGCTAGGTAGGAGGCCATCTCCTGCCATTGCATAGGGTATCCTTGCAGAAGATAGTATTCCAGCTTCATCAGATCCTGAAACTGAGAAGAGAGCACCTAAAGTCAGTATAAGAGCCCCTACACTACCCATAACTGCATATCCTGCAAGTGCAAGTGGTGCTGATGATGCTGCAAGCTCCATCCATGGAACAGTGCCTATGATAACGAAGTTGGTCAGCACGTAAAAAAGGGTTACAATGCCCATTCCCATCAATATTGCCCGAGGAATGGTTGCTTTTGCATTTATTATCTCATCAGATGGAACTGTTACAAGTTCAAAGCCCACATAAGCCCAGAATATCAGTACAAGTGCACTTCCAAGACCTCCAAAACCAATTGGGGCTATGGGTGTGAAGTGAGATACAAGCTCTGAAGGCCGGATAACAAAAAGGAGTATTCCAATTATGGTTAATAGGAATATTGGGGCTATCTTTAAAACCGTGAGGATGTCATTAACCTTCCCTGCCTCTTTAACGCCCTTGTAGTTTACAATGGTTAAAAAAAGGACGAACAAGATTTTTATCACGATCTGCTCCCATACAGGCATGGCAGGATAGAAGTACTTGAGGTAGGCCACAAATGCCAGGGGAAATACTGCTATTGCACTCCATTCAGCTATTAAAAGGGACCATCCAACCAAAAATCCAACAAAATCTCCAAAAGCTTCCTTTGCATATGCATAGGGTCCTCCAACCCTTGGTACGAGTGATGAACATTCAGCAAAGCAGAGTGCTATGACCAGTGCCATTAAACCTGCAATTATCCAGGCAAAAATAGAGGATGGACCCAAAAATCCAGCTCCAAAAGATGCTGCAATGTAAATATCTGCCCCAACAATGGTTCCAACCACCAGGCTCACCACGTCAAAAAGGCCCAGTGAACGCTTCAGACCAGCAGGCATAATAATTCTTTAGGTATTCATGTGTTATAAAGTTCTCAAGCCAATTAAAAATTATGTCAAAGTTTTAAAGTTAATGGAGTTAAATTGGAAAAGTGCTTCTCATGCAGCGTATTCTTCCCATAAATCATCTGGTATCATCCCCTTGATTAGGGGCAATGTAATCATCAGGATGATGAGGTCGTCTGCAAAACCCAAACCTGGAATAAAATCTGGAACAAGATCCACTGGATTCAGTACGTAAGCCACAAGTAGAGGTCCTGCGATTCTGGCTTTTTTAGAACATCTCGGATCCTTCATTGTCATGGCCAGTATTTTCACTTCATTTTTCATCTTTTCGAGTTTTTCTGGTATCATTTGGATTTAAACCTCTTTTAAGATCAAAGGTAAGATCAAAACATGAGCACTAAACATTGGGACTTAAACGTTTCTTATTTAATATTTTTTCCAATTTAAACCTGATTTCTTTTATATACAACATTTGATAAAATAGGTGTATTTGATAAAATTATAACGGTAATTTCTATGGAACCTTCAAAGAGAGTTAGATCTATAAGTCTTTCAGGAATAAGGAAAATGTTCGAACTTGTTGGGGAGGACTCAATAAACCTTGGCCTTGGAGAGCCTGACTTCGACACGCCCCAGCACATAAGGGATGCTGCTTCAGAGGCTTTAAAGGAGAGTTTCACACATTACACTGTAAACAAGGGCATGCCAGAGCTCAGGGAAGCCATATCCTTGAAGTTGAAGCGTGAAAATAAGATAGAAGCTGATCCAGAGTCTCTGATAGTGACCTGCGGTGCAAGTGAGGCGCTTTTCATGTGCATGCAGGCCCTTTTGAATGATGGAGACGAGGTTCTGGTACCCGATCCAGGTTTTGTATCCTACGATGCATGTGTGAAGCTTTCAGGCGGAATTTCTGTTCCCATAAAAGTTGAAGAGGAAAATGAATTCAGGGTCACCCCGGAAACTGTGCTTGAAAGCATCACAGACAAAACAAAGGCCATAATTTTGAATTCACCATCCAATCCAACGGGTGCAGTCATGACCCGGGACGATGTCAGGGGTGTGGCCGAGATTGCAGAAGACCACGACCTGGCCTTAATATCAGATGAGATATACGAGAAAATAATCTATGAGGGAAAGCATTACAGTCCTGGACGTTTCTGTGAAAACGCCGTTACAATAAACGGTTTTTCAAAAGCCTACGCAATGACTGGTTTCAGGATAGGGTACGTTGCAGCATGTCATGAACTAACAGAGGAAATGCTGAAGGTTCACCAGTACAACACGGCATGTGCAAGCTCCATATCCCAGAAGGCTGCACTTGAAGCACTTCAGGGCCCACAGGACAGTGTTGGTAAAATGGTTGCAGAGTTCAAAAAAAGACGCGACCTCCTGGTGGACATGCTGGCAGATATGGGAATACCATGCTCTGCACCCCACGGTGCATTTTACGTCTTCCCCAAGGTTCCAAATTCTCAAGAATTTGTTCTTGAAGCCTTAAAAAGGGGTGTTGTGACTGTTGATGGAAGTTCATTTGGAGAGTACGGCTCAAACCATGTGAGGTTCTCCTACGCCGCATCCTACGAAGATATAAAAAAAGCTATGGATAGATTGGAAGGTATGGAATTTTAACCAGTTAAATCCATTTAATCTTTAGTTAAATCCATTCCATCAATTTTACTTACGTCCATTCCATTCGATCTTTTACTTAAGTCCAATTTCCATCAATCTGTATTTAAGTCCACTTCCATTCAATCTTTTACTTAAGTATTTACTCATTTTAATGTTCAAGTTTTTATTCTGTCCTCCACCTCAACACTATTCAATTTTTCTAATATTAACACTAGTTTTAGTTTCACTCAATTCAATTGAAGGAAATAGAAGTAAATTCAGGTTTAACTACTTTATTTTCAATTATTAGGCTTCCCTAATGAACAAAAATCCAATTCTTTTTATAATTAAAAAAAGAAAGAATAAACTCCAAGTGATTGAATAAAATTCCAAAGACAAACTCCGGGGGCTGAAGCTTGGATGCACAAACCCGAAAGAAAATAGGTAAAAAAGCTGTTTCTGTGGCAATATCTGGAAACATCCTGCTTACAGTTCTAAACTTTGTGGTGGGAACGCTTTCTGGTAGTGTGGCACTTGTTGCAGAGGCATCACACACCCTCTCTGATGTTCTAACCTCCATAATAACGTCTGTGGGGTTCAGAATCGGGATGATGCCCCCGGACACGGAACACCCCTACGGCCACGGGCGTGCAGAACCCCTGGCAGGCCTTGTAATCGTTGTATTTCTATGTATCGTTGCATTTGAAATACTTTCAGAGGTTTACAGGAAGCTTTTTGCAGGAGGCACCTTAAACCCGCCGGATATTACTGCAGCGTTTATGGCTCTCGTTGGAATTGGTGCAAACCTTGCAATGACCACCTACATGATGCGCGCTGGGAAAAAAATAAAAAGCCCTGCCATAGTTGCTGATGCACAGCACCAGAAAGTGGACATATTTTCATGCTCAGCCATACTCATAGGTGTGATTGGTTCAAGGCTGGGAATACCTGTTTTAGACCCCATAGTTGCGATTTTCATATCCTTAATAGTTTTGAAGACTGCATTTGATATAGGACGTGAAAATGTAAACAACATAATGGGTACAGTGCCCTCACACGATGTTCTGGTTGACATAAAAAGGGCAGCCCTATCAGTTGAAGGTGTTTTGGGAGTTCACGACGTGAAAATAAATTATGTAGGTCCCTACGCCTCCCTAGATCTTCATGTTGAAGTTACAGACGATCTAACCCTCAAAGAAGCTCATAAAATAGCACACGATGTTGAAAAGAAAGTTATCGAAGGGGTTGAGGTTGTAACCATGGTAAACGTTCATGTGTGTCCAAAGGGTGATGGGTTTTGTGTGGAATCTGTAAATAGAAGGTTTTAATCCCAGGAAAATTTTTAACCCCAAAAAAGATGCTTAATCCAAAAAGGTAAAGCCACTTAAGGATATCTGGAAAAAAGGTAAAACCACTCAATGATATCTGGAAAAAAGGTAAAACCACTTAATGATATCTGAAATAACATTAAAAAAGCCAGTGGTGGAAATTTATGGATGATCTGGATATTAAAAAGATTTCGGGACTCTCCCATGAAGAGGCATCCAGAAGGCTTCAGGAGTACGGTTACAATGAACTTCCATCAACTAAAAAGCGCAGTTTACTTGTTATAATGTTTGATGTTGTTCGAGAGCCCATGTTTATTCTTTTAATAGCTTGTGGAACCATTTACTTCCTGCTTGGTAACTTTAATGAAGCTTTGATGTTAATGGGTTTTGTTTTGGTTGTGATTGGGATCACCTTTTACCAGGAGCGGAAAACAGAGCGCACCCTTGAGGCACTGCGGGATCTTTCAAGTCCCAGGGCACAGGTAATTCGTGGAGGTTTGAAAAGAAGAATTCCCGGGCGTGAAGTGGTGAGGGATGATATCGTAGTTCTTGAAGAGGGTGACCGTGTGCCTGCAGATGCTGTTGTTCTATCGTGCAGCAACCTCCTAATTGACGAGTCCTTGCTTACAGGGGAGTCAGTTCCTGTGAGGAAGGTTTCATGTAACGGGGTCATGGACATGTATCCTCCTGGAGGAGATGGCCTGCCCTCAGTATATTCAGGGACCCTGATTGTTCAGGGGCTCGGTGTGGCTCAGACCACATCAACTGGTGCAGAAACTGAAATTGGCAGGATAGGCAAGAGACTTGAAACCCTTGAAACCGGGGACACGCCCCTTCAGAGGGAGAGCAGGGCATTTGTAAGAAACCTGGCATTGATTGGACTTTTCCTCTGCGCTGCCGTTGTGGTTGTATACGGTTTCACAAGGCTAGACTGGCTCAACGGATTCCTTGCAGGCATAACACTTGCAATGGCCATTCTACCAGAGGAAATACCTGTGGTGCTCACCATCTTTCTGGCCCTTGGTGCCTGGCGTATTTCTCGCAAAAAGGTTTTAACAAGACATTCACATGCCATACAGGCCATTGGCTCTGCAACAGTGCTCTGTGTTGACAAGACAGGTACCTTAACCATGAACCAGATGTCTGTAAGCCAGATATTTACAGACAACACATTTTACAGCATTCCCATGAGTGCTGAAAACCCAGAAGAACCCCTTCCAGAAACGTTCCACGAGCTTGTGGAGTTCAGCATACTTGCAAGTCAGAGGGACCCTTTCGATCCCATGGAAAAGTCTCTTAAAGAGTTCGGTAAGTTCAAACTTTCAAACACTGAACATCTCCACGATGACTGGATCCTTGTGAGGGAGTACCCTTTATCAGGAAAACTTCTGGCCATGTCGCATGTTTGGAAGTCACCTGAAGGACACGATTATGTTATAGCAGCCAAGGGTGCTCCTGAAGCTGTGATGGACCTCTGCCACCTGGACGATGTTGAAGTTAGTGAGATATCCAGAGAGGTGGCTTCCATGGCAGGTAAAGGCCTGAGGATAATTGCAGTGGCAAAGTCTGCCTTCAAATCAAGGGGTTTGCCCCTGAAACAGCATGATTTCAAGTTCAAATTTTTGGGGCTCATCGGATTTTTAGACCCTGTACGTCCAGGTGTTGCAGAAGCCATCAAGGAATGTTATAGTGCAGGGGTAAGGGTTGTGATGATAACAGGGGATTACAGGGAAACTGCAAGAAATATTGCAGGGAAAATTGGACTGAAACCCCGGGAAAATGTGATAACTGGACCTGAACTTGAAAGTATGAGTGATGATGAACTTCAAAGGAAAATAGGTTCTGTGAACATCTTTGCAAGGGTTGTGCCCGAGCAGAAGCTCCGCATTGTAAATGCACTTAAAGCCCGTGGAGAAATTGTTGCAATGACAGGTGACGGTGTTAACGATGCACCTGCCCTCAAATCTGCCCAAATAGGTGTGAGTATGGGAGGAAGAGGTACTGATGTTGCAAGGGAAGCTTCTGAACTGGTTCTTCTTGAAGATGATTTTTCATCCATAGTCTCAGCTGTTAAGATGGGCCGTAGAATCTTTGACAACCTTAAAAAGGCCACTGCATATATACTGGCCATCCACTTCCCCATCGTTGGCATGTCCCTGATTCCCGTGCTTTTCCAGTGGCCGCTGGTACTTCTGCCCGTCCACATCGTTTTTCTCGAGCTCATAATTGATCCCACCTGTTCTGTGGTTTTTGAGGCTGAGCCTGCAGAACATGGTATCATGAAACGGCCCCCACGTAGCCTGAAGGAACCACTTTTTGACAAGCGCACAATAGGTTTAAGTCTTCTTCAGGGTTTAATCGTGTTTTTAATTGTCTTAAGCGTCTTTGTTGCTGCACTTTACAGTGGGCAGGGTGCTCTGGATGCCCGTACCCTGAGCTTCACCACCCTGATAATCGCCAATTTGGGGCTGATATTAACCAATCGTTCATGGTCAAGCTCCATATTCAAAACACTCAGATCACCCAATTCTGCATTATGGTGGGTTTTAGGAGGTGCTTTGACTTTTCTGACCCTTGTACTTTACGTTGAGCCGCTTCGCAGCCTTTTCAGCTTCACAGTTCTGCACCCAAACGATCTTATCCTGTGCATCCTTGCCGGGCTCACAAGCATACTGTGGTTTGAAGGTCTTAAAGTATCTAAAAGGTTTAAACTGGTTGAATAAGGAGTCAAAAACGATTTTAAATGATTATTTAGTTATTTATTATTAATTATTATTCTAATTATTTATTATTCCATAATATTTATTATTCCATAAAATATTCTACGAAATGATTCAAAAAAAATATGAAGTTCACTTAAGTTCATTCAAGAGTCTAGTCGTTACGCTTTCAGAGTGTTTTTTTAGTCATCTTCAAATATAAAAACTTTTTTTTAAATATAAAACTAGTGAAACATTATATTCATTCCATGAGAGATTTTTAAAGGAGTAATATTGAAGTTAACATCTCAAGACTGAAATTTTCAAATTTAGATGACAAAAAAATGTTTGAAGAGCTTAAAATACATTTAGATGCACCTGAAAAAATGTTGTGCCACACCTGAAACTCTTGTTGATTGTGAGGATTGTCAAAAAATATGAAAAGCATTTTTAGTTTATTTTTCCTTTTATATCCCTTTTTTAGGCCCTTTAAAGAATTTCAACCTGTTTTTTCGATAGTTATTTATTTGTCGAAGAACATAAAGTATACAAGAAAATGGTTAAAAAAAAGTTGTTTAACTGTTTTTTTGTTTCTAGATAAATCTTTTTTGGTGGTGTTTATATTGATAAAAACTGTGATCATGGCTGGTGGAAAAGGTACCAGATTACGTCCTTTAACATTTACCAGACCAAAACCTATGATTCCACTTGTTAACAGACCCATAATGCAGTATACTGTTGAAAGATTGAAAAACTTCGGTTTCAGGGATATCGTAATGACCCTGAACTACATGTCAAACCGTGTGAAGAACTACTTCAAGGATGGTTCAAGCCTGGGTGTTAACATAGATTACTCTGTGGAGGATTCACCCTTAGGAACAGGGGGAAGTGTTAAAAAGGCAAAAAAGTACATAGATGACACTTTCATAGTTTTAAGCGGTGATGTAATTACAGATGTCAACATGACAGATGTGCTGAATTTCCACAGGGAAAAGGGGGCGCTTGCAACCCTTGTACTGACCCAGGTGGAGGACCCCACACACTTCGGAATAGCTGAAATAGACAGGGACCAAAAGATAACCAACTACCTTGAGAAGCCCTCCAGAGAGGAGATATTCAGCAACATTGCAAACACCGGGATATACGTCTTTGAACCTGAAATATTCGATTTCTTCGACAAAAGTAAGGAGGAAGTTGATTTTTCACACGAGATCTTTCCCAAACTGATTGAAGAGGATTCCAAAATGTACGGTTACCTGTTCAACGGTTACTGGAACGATGTTGGAAGACCTGAAACTTATCTTAAAGCAACTTATGACATTTTAAATCAGAAGATCAAACAGAAACTTTACAGATCCCGGATTCAAACGGGTATTGGAAAACTTGGAAACATCAGCGTTGGAAAAGGTATTCACATAGGTAACAGGGTAAGAATAGAAGGACCTGTGGTTATTGGGAATAACTGCACAATAGAAGATGGCTGTAAACTCTCAAAGGGTACAGTTATTGGAAACAACGTTTTTGTTGGGAGCAACACCAACATTGAAGGTGCTGTCATCCTATCAGAAAGTAGGATAGAAAAAAATTCATTTTTAAAGGGCTGTATAATTGATACAAAATGTCATATAAACAGGAACACCCTCATAGAAGAGGGGGTTGTTACAGGCAGTGCCTCAGAAATAGGTAAAAACTCTGTTGTAAGGTCATCAAGGCACATTAAAAACGATATGAAGATCCTTCCAAATTCTATTATTGACTCTGATTACTGATCAAGGGATACTGATCAAAGAGTAAAAAAAATTTTGAAGGGGCCTTCCATGACCACCAACGTTTTCCTACAAATTTACGAATTTGTAGTAAATTCTGTGGATCAAGCTTGTGAAGTGGACATGGTGGAGCGGTTTTAGTGAAATGGTTCCAATGAATGGGTTTCTAGTGAAATGGTTCCAATGAATAGTATCGCTGGTAAGTTGGGATATTTATGAGTAGAATTGAGAAGTATTGTTTAAGATGGTAACATGTCATTGTATATTAAAGAGATCAGAGGCGTGGTGAATTCAGAGATAAGTAATGAATTTACCTCAAACCTTGGAAATGTAATTGGAAATTTTTTAACCCCAGGCAAGGAAATTGTTGTTGGGAGAGATTCAAACAAACAGTCACAGATGATAAAGCGATCCATCACTGCGGGCATACTTGCAGCTGGAATAAACGTGATAGACTTTGGAGTAGCTCCAATACCTGCAGTGCACCATGGAGCCAAAAACATCTACAACGTGGATGTCATGGTAACTGTAAGTGCTTCGCACCTGCATGCAGACGAGGTTGCAATTAAAATATTCAGTGACTATGAGATATCCCTTGAAAGACATGCAGAAAAGGTTCCCTGGGACAGGATAGGGCAGACGTTGTACACACAGAACCACATGATGGACTACATAGATTCTGCCCTCAAGCACGTTGATACGGATGTTGTGAAAAATCTGGCACCAAAGATTGTTGTGGACTGTGCAAACGGTTCAACTGTGACCTTCCTTCCCAAGATACTTGGCAAGCTTGGATGTGAAACCATACTACTTGGATGCCAGCACACAGGAGCATCAGCAAGCAAATTTGCAGATCCAACACCACAGAGCGTTTCGCTGGTCTCTAACCTTGTAAAAGCTGTTGGTGCTGACATGGGAATTGCTCTGGACAACGATGGAGACAGAATTGTTTTCACGGATGAAAATGGAAAGATAATCAAGGATCAGACTGTTCTCGGGATATTTGCAAGGGAAGCCCTGCTTGAAAACCCCAAGGGGTACGTTGTATCCTCTGTTGTCACATCCATGTCAATGGATGAGGTTGTATCCAAGTACGGGGGTCGGATCATAAAAACACCAGTGGACTTTGTTTTAAAGGGAACAGTACAAAATAAAGCAGTTTTTGGTGGGGACGAACCTGGAATGTATGTATTTCCAGAGTTTCAGGAGTGTTTTGATGCCATATTTTCAGCTGTTAAGATGCTTGAGATCATGTGCCGCTACAACAAGCCCCTCTCAAAACTTGCAGAGGACCTTCCAGAGTACCCCAGGACCATGTTCTCTGTGAAATGCGAGCACGAAAGCAAAGAAAAAACCATCCAGGATCTGAAGGAAAAAATGGGCAGAATAGGCACTTTAAACACCGTTGACGGAGTAAGAATTGATATGGAAGATTCCTTCATACTTGTAAGGCCTTCAAGATTTGAACCACTTCTCAGAGTTTACATAGAAGCCAGATCGCCAGAAAAACTGCAGAAATTAAGGAGCATGATGGAGGAAATGTTGAGCAGCGTTTGAAATCATCATTTGATCCGGATTAGCATCCACTCGATCTAAAACATTGTTAGATCATTGAAAAAAATAGCTTAAAAATAGCTTAAAAAAATAAGTTTTAGAATTAAAACCTGAAAGAAGGTGTAAACATTCCAATCAAGGATCCATTGACCAGGATAAATAAATTTTTAGAGGATAAGCACCTCATCGTGGCATCAAATAGAGGTCCTGTTGAATTCCATAAAAGGGATGATGGAACCATAGAAACAAGGAGGGGAGCTGGAGGTCTGGTATCAACCCTGCTTCCAATTATGGAGACTGTTAACGGGACATGGATAGCCAGCGCCATGACAGAGGGAGACGCTGAAGTTGCAAAAAAATTTAAAGGGGGCCGGGTGCCCATTCCCCATGAAAATCCCAAGTTCTGGGTCCCTTTTGTTGTGGTTGATCCAGCAAGGTACGAGGATTACTACAGTGTTATAAGCAATCCCCTGCTCTGGTTTGTTCAACACTACATGTGGAACCCGCCTTACACTCCAGAAATTGATGATAAAATCCACAACGCATGGAAAAACGGTTACGTACATGTTAATAAAAAATTTGCAGACAAGATCATAGAAGAAGCAAATTCAAATAATAAAGAAGCCCTGATCATGCTACAGGACTACCATCTTTATCTGTGCCCTGCTTACATACGGGAAAAGCTGGGAGATATATTTTTAAGCCAGTTCATACACATACCATGGCCCCAACCAGAGTACTTCTGCATCCTGCCGGATTACATGGAGGAAGCAATAGTTAAGGGCCTCCTATCAAACGATATAATCGGTTTTCACATAGAGAAGTACGTGAAAAACTTCATGAGAACCTGCGAGCCCTACGTTGACAGCGTGGACTTTGAAAACAACACCATCGAATACAACGGCCGTAAGATTCTGGTGAAAGATTATCCAATCTCCGTTGATGATGAAGGGCTTAAAAAACTGTCAAAAACGCCTGAAGTCATGGAGAAGGAAAAAACTATCAAGGAGATCAAGGGAGACATGTTCTTGATCTACAGGACAGACCGGGCAGATCTCAGCAAAAATATAGTGAGGGGATTTCGGGCCTACGACCTTTTCCTTGAGAAACATCCAGAGTTCCACGGAAAGGTCAAATTTTTAACCACCGGAAAACCAACAAGACAGCAGATCAGGGAGTACAGACAGTACAGGATGGAGATCCATAAGATAGTTGGACATATCAATGCAAAATATTCAAGGGAAGGTTGGAGACCCATTGAAGAAATATTCAAGGCGGATTATCTCCTTGTAACTGCTGCCTTCAAACACTACGACTGCTTGATGGTAAATCCTATCTGCGACGGCATGAACATTGTATCAAAGGAAGGATCTGTCGTGAACGAGAATGGAGGTGTTCTTATCCTCTCAGAACATGCAGGATCCTATGAGGAGCTTAAGGATTACTCCATAAACGTTAACCCCTTCGATGTTACCCAGACAGCTGATGCAATATACCAGGCCGTTACCATGAAGAAGGAAGAACGGGAAAGACGCCTGAAAGGCCTGAAAAGGGTTATAAGCGAAAGGAACATATACCACTGGATCACAGAACAGTTCGATGACATTGAAAAGTATTACTCAAAGGGTAAGGGCTGGTAGAAAAAAGGGTTCAACCATTTTGAAGATCAAAATTAAACTTGAAGATCAGAATAAGGTTTTAAAATTTAAAGGGCCCCTTTTTTAAAGTTTACCTTTTTTTAATCGTTTTTTTTTTGAACCTAATTCTTCCTTATTCTTCCTGAACAGAACTTCCTTGAACAACCTTTTTGAAAACAGGAATTTTCCTTAAATTTATCTTTAAATTCCTATTTTAAAAGGTTAATCCATTATTTTTATTTATTAATAGGTGAATCACTCCACAAGCCATTTGAAAAATTTTTGAACTTCATCAACATTTTTAACAAAAAAAGATGCATTTTTTTTCAGGTAATCTGGAATTTCCCCAGAAAGCACGAGTATTGATTCTCCATCAAAGTCTTTTTCAGGTTCCTTAAGTACTGATTCGCCATCAACATGTTTAAGTTCCCTGATCTTGCAGAAGGCATCGTTGTCTGTTATGTCATCACCGAGGTAGAGAACCTTTTCAACATGGTTTTTCAGGACGATTTTTTCAAGGATTGTGCCCTTGTCATAGCCTGCTGGAGGTTTTATCTCCAGAACTTTACGTCCCTCTTTAATACTGAGTTTTTCAAGTCCTTCTTCATTGGCTGTTTTAACTGCACTTTCAATGGATTTTAACAGTTTTTTACGCGTTTTTTCCGGTTCACTGCACATCCTGTAATGCACACAGAAGCAGACACCTTTATCTTCAAGTAGAACTCCTTCCATGCTGCAGGATTTATCTTCCTTTAGAGTGCGGGCTGCCTTTTTTACAAGGGGGATGTAGCGCTCAACTTCGGGTTCAAACTGAATTTTATCATCCTTCATGTATTCAAGGCCGTGGTTTCCAACGTAAAGAACGTTGTCAAGATTCACCAGTTTCCTTACATCTTCTACAGATCTGCCGCTTACAACTGCAACCAGTTTGAATTTATCCACCAGTCGGGTTAAGATATTCCTCATTTCAGTTGTTACAACTGCTTCATCTGGTTTAGGAGCTATTCTACTTATTGTGCCATCTACATCAGTTATTATGGCAGTTTTTGAATCTTCTTTAAATTTTTCAAATTCTTCAAGGTGGGAAAAGATGTACTTTGCCATTAAACCGCTCCCTGGTTTCTGGTAAATTCATGTTTTAGGAGGATAAAGAAATTAATTCATTCAAACAAAGAAAATTAAGATTATCTGTAGACTGCCATTTGTTACTATGTTAGAACAAGTTCATAACTATTGTGATCAGGAAAAATGTGATATAATGTTCAAAAGTTTATCGATGTTACCCTCCCACGATCCCTCACTTCCGGGTTATTTTTAATTCAATCATCTCAAAGATTAGAGATGTTAACAGGAACAGTTACGGAGAAATAATCACATCAAAAACAGTGCAGTTGCATTAAAATAGTTTTAAAATTTGAGCGCCGGGGCCGGGATTTGAACCCGGGTGATCCAAGGGATCAGTGGCTTAGCAGGCCACCGCCGTACCAGGCTGGGCCACCCCGACTCTGCGTTTAGTTCAACCCTTTAAAATAGGGCTATTGAAAATGTTTATCAATCATAGCTTAAAAGTCTTTTGGAATGCTGTTTTTGTTGATTTGTTATTAAACCCTCAACTTTTGATCACATGAACCCTGATCACGTGAAAATTTTAGGGATTCCAGGAGATTTTTAATGAAGTGGGCACGTTCAGGAGTGGACAGACCTCCCAAGCACTGGTGATCCAGAACCCCAACTCCACCCCGTTGCTCCACAAGCATCAGCTGTCCATAGTAGAGCTGCTTCTTTCCAGACCTGACCCGTTCCCATGGTTGAGATAGTTAATTTTGGCCCTACAGCCAGAACCCTACCACCATTGATCCTGTGGGACGAGACTTCGACGTCAAAATCCTGGGCCAATACCCAGTCAATCTGCCGCCTCCTGAACTTCGACCACGCCGTATAGGGGATATGCGCTGACAGAGGACCCCTAACCCTCCAGTCTAGCCCAGTTAAACTTTGAGTTTAGTACTATTTTAAAGTTGCGGTGCACACACGATCCAGTTCAAAATCCAGCAGTTTTTAAATGAAAAAAAGTTAGTTTGAGTGAAAGGAGTTAATTTAAGTGAAGAAAGTTAATTTTAATGAAGAGAGTTAATTTAAGTGAAAACCTAACATAAAAAAAATCATCTTCAATCAAAAACTTACAGATTCATCCCATGGAAAATACTTCCAGTTCAAATGGGTTAGCAAAGAATATTTCAATTAATAGCTAAAAATAATGTACATGGAAATCTTTTTGATACTGGGTGTTGTGGCCGCTGTTTACATGGCATTCAACATAGCTGCCAACGACATTGGAAACTCCATGGGGACAGTTGTTGGAAGTGGAGCCCTTAAAATGAGACAGGCCCTCTTAATTGGGGCTTTATTTGAATTTATTGGGGCTTTGTTCCTTGGAAGTAACGTTATAAAGACGGTTGGAAGCGGTATTGTTCCTCCCGAGTTCATGTCAAGCCTTGGAGCTTTTATCATAACTGTGTCTGCAGGCATCTGGATAACCATAACAATCCTAAAGAAGATACCCATATCAGGTTCTGATGCAATTGTAAGCTCTGTTCTGGGCTATGGAATTGCATATGCTGGTATCAACCACCTGAACCTTGTTACAGCAGGTTACATAGCACTGAGCTGGGTCACCTCACCCTTAATAGGTCTTGCATCTGGTTTTGCTGTGTACTACGTGCTCCGGAAGGGTTTCTTAAAACAGAAAAGCCTTGCCTACAAGGACCGGCTTGAAAAAGTTTTTTCCTACCTTCAAATTGGAAGTTCATCCTTTGCAGCCCTGGGAGTTGGTGCAATAGATATAGCTGCAGCCACAGGCGCACTGTACGTAACTGTTGGAGCAACTGCTGGTATGAATATTAAAGTTTTAGGGGCTCTTGGACTTGTTTTTGGAATCTTAATTGCTGGAAATCGGATAACCGATACAATTGGAAGGAGGATAACAGAGCTGGTGCCAACAAGGGGCTTTTCAGCTCAGGTGTCAGCCGGAACCATCACGCTCCTTTTTGCATCCCTTGGAATGCCAATATCCCCAACACAAACACTTGTAGGTTCTGTGATTGGTGTTGGAATGGCACATGGAACCTCAACTATTAAAATAGACATTATAAAGCATATAGCAACCACATGGATCATTACAATTCCAGCATGCATCGCAATCTCTGCAACGCTTTACTTTTTGATTTCTTACATTATTTAAGGGTCAAATTAAATGTAAAATTAAATATTAAAGCACATAATAAGTTGAAGCCTTCTTTTTTAGACTAAAAATCAAGTTTTGAAAGTTTATCTCTAAATCCAAAAATTTTTATCTTCAAATCAGAAATTTAATGTATTTCAAAATGTGACACGTAAAATCTCATTTATAAAATTATAACGACTTTAAATCTACAAAACAGGATTAATTAAATATTAAACCCTTTGCAAGACCATTTAAATCCAGGAAATCATCTCAAATTATTTTTAAAGATAAAATTATATATGATTTTAAATAAACATAATACTAGTTTTATATTAAATTAAGGCCAAAGGAGGAAGAAAATGAAGGCAGATTCAATAAAAATCAATGATGGTGTGTACTGGGTTGGAGTGATGGATTGGGATCTGAGAGACTACCACGGATATACCCTGAACGGAACAACTTACAATGCTTACATCGTTTTTGGAGAGGAAAAGGTGGCCCTAATAGATAACTGCTACCCTGGACAGTCAGCTCAGCTCTGGGGCAGAATTGAAGATGCATTCAAAAAGGAGGGTAGGGACTTCAAGATCGACGTTGTAATTCAGAACCATGTAGAAGAGGATCACAGCGGTGCCCTGACTGAGGTATGTAAAAAATTCCCAGATGCACCTGTTTACTGCACACAGGTGGCAGTTAAAGGGTTAAAAAGACATTTCCCATCTCTTGAAGGAGTGAATTTTAAGGCAGTTAAAACTGGGGACGAGCTGGATCTTGGGGGCAAACATCTGAAGTTTTTAGAGGCCAAGATGCTCCACTGGCCTGACAGCATGTTCACCCTGCTCATGGAGGAGGGAATACTCTTCTCAAACGATGCCTTTGGCCAGCACCTCTGCTTTAAAAAGAGGTTGGACAGTGAAGTTCCAGAGTACCTTTTAATGGATGCTGCAGCCAAGTTTTATGCCAACTTACTAACTCCCTTCTCTGGACTTATACTCAGAAAATTCGATGAAATAAAGAAATTGGAATTACTCGATAAAATAAAGACAATTGCACCGGCACACGGCCAGATCTGGACAGACCCCATGAAGATAATAGATGCCTACACCAGATGGGCCACAGGAAAATGTGAGAACAGGGCAGTTATTGTCTACGACACCATGCATGGATCCACCCAGAAAATGGCCCATGCACTTGCAGAGGGGCTTATGGGTGAGGACATTGACGTATCAACCTACTTCATACATAAGGATGAACGTAGCGAAATGGTGAAGGACATTCTTGAGAGTAAAGCCGTTCTCTTCGGTGTTCCTACCATGTTCAACGAGCCGTACCCAAGCATAGGAGATCTGATCTTCTACCTGAGAGGTTTGAGCTTCAATAGAACCGGGTTAAAACGATTGGCAGTTACATTTGGTTCAATGGGCTGGGGTGGTCAGGCCGTTAAAAAGCTCGGAGACGAACTTGAAAAATGTGGATTTGAAGTGTACAAGGAGTACGAGTTAAATTACCGGCCAACAGAGGAAGAACTGGATAAATGCTACGAAATTGGAAGGGAACTTGCCCTAGAAATTAAGAAAAAATAGGGATCTGCAGGGAATCCACAAATAAATCTAATTTCAGAGTGGATGGATAGAATAAATTGAAAAAATAGAGTAACTTAAAAAAATAGAAGAGGTTTGAAGGGAGGTGAAAAAATAGAACAATTTGAATGAGTAAATCTAGGGGATGATAGAAATGAAAACCTTAAAATTTAAAAACCCCCCTGATTCCAAAAAAAAGTTGATGACCATTCTCTTTTGGACTTATCGTAAAACCACAAGAACTGAGGGTTGTGCACCGCTTTTCTTGAAGAAAGTTGTTACAAACGGGAAAACATACACTCCAAAGGGTAAAAAACTTCTTAAACTCACAGATGAGATCGTGACGGAAATCATTGAGGATGTAAATGGATCAAATCCTGTTAAATTTGAGATAAGTATGGGGGATGAATTTATAAAGGTTAAGCTTAAAGGAAATGTTTTTTCAGTGTCCACTGTGAAAAGCCGTGAAATTGAAGATGAGATCATTGAAAAACTTGATTTTGAGCTTCAAAAGAAGTATCCCAGTGTCTGTGATTCATTCAAACCAAGGGTGACTCACCGAAGTTGAATTTACAGCCAAAAGATGGGGGATATGTTTAAAACAGGTAAACATTTTAAACTTCAATTTTTTTTAAACTTTTTAAGATTTACTTTAAAGATTTACCTTAATTAAAGGTATTTCTGATTTTTATCGGTAAAAAAAAGCAGGAACAGATCATAACCAGCAGATACAGTCTAAAAAGGGATAAATTAAGAATTTATTAATTTTTATTCTTCTTTCAGAGCTTTTATTATATCCCCATCTGAGATTATACCTTCTATATCATAGTCTCCAATTACTACAAGCTGGTTTATTATATCTCCCTCTGAACCGTACTCGTTCATCTTCTTAACAGCAGTTAGAAGGTTGTCTTCAGGTTTTACATAGACAACATCAGTCACCATGACCTTTTCAACAATGGTTCCCAGTTCGTACTTGTCCAGTATGAGGTTATGTCCCAGATCTGTGGCCGTAACTATGCCCACAAGTTTGTCTCCATCAACAACAGGAAGAGAGCTTACTTTGTACTTCATAAGTTTTTCAAAGGCAAAAACAACGTCTTCACTCGGTGAAACGGTTATAACGTTCTTGGTCATTACGTCCTTAACTTTTAAATTTTCTAACATCTTCTTCACTTCCATAGGTCTTTGTAATATACTTCATCATTGAGTCTATTGTTGTTGTAACATCAATATTTTCAATTACAGGGATATGATTCTTATTTGCCTGACTTTCAAAATATTTGTGAGTTCGCCTGATAGCCCCAAAATAATTCATATAACGTTTAAGCGGCCTTCTCGCCCACATCTGCCTGCATCTTGAGTAAAATCTTCCCTTATGTACATCTTCATCCTGCAGGGTTAAAACAAACATGCAGACATTGTTCTTATCCACAAGGTCCTTCCTTATGAAGCCTGGAACTATGTGAACTCCTTCTATAACTATACTTATACCCTCTTTAAGGGCTCTTTCTATTACTGCTTCAACACCAACGCTTACAGTATCAACATGGTCTCGAAATCCAATTAAAACTTCGTCAAACTCTGGTGGTGAAGGTATTCTAAGGGATCTGTACGCTGTGTAACTTGATTCATAGAGTGTGGGTAAAAGTTCCTTTGACACGATTTTACGCATTACTTCCCGTATCATGTCTGTGCTTATCATGTTTCTTATTCCAAGTCGGTTTGCAAGTTCAAATGCAATGGAAGATGTTCCAACACCTGATGCCCCACCAATAAGGATTATTAAAGGTTCTTTACACTTTCTAACACTTTTCCACAGCCCGTACTTCTCTGCTATTTCTTCGTCCTCTTCCCTCAACTTTTCCCGGACTATTCTAATCAGTTCGTCAAGTTTTATGACTCCAACACCTTCTTTTTTGAGGTGAGCCTCTATCTGGGATGCAAATGTGTAAGCCCTGTTTGGATCCATCTCTGCTCTGGTTAAAGATCTGGCTAAAACGCCTTTTGAAAAGGGTTCCCTGTACCTTTTACCACTTACTTCTCCTTCGACCATTATTAATTTCAATTTTTCACCTCAAAATAGAATATTAGACATACTGTATATTACCAACCTTGAAATACAATTAATTATGTTAACATCATTTAAATTATTTTCTATGAATGTTTATTTTTAATCAAAACAGGAAAAAATGAAGATTACTTTCTGGAAGATTAAAAAGGTTTAAATGTTTATTATCTGAGAATTTACCTTTACATTATCCCCCTCAGAATCATTCACTTCCACCAAACAGGCAGAGCCCTTTGAAAGTTCACCAGGATTGATAACTGTGGTTTTGCCTATCTTATCCACTGCCTTTGCTTCATGTATATGGCCGCAGATATTTATGGACGGTTGAAACTCTTCTATTATCTTTCTTAAAGCTTTACTTCCCACATGATCCCCCGATGGAATTAAATCTGTTTTGGTTCCGGCTGGAGGGGCATGGGTTATGAATAAGGTTAGCTTCTGGTCCTTTATCTCTTCCATGGCTTTTCTGGCTTCATCATAGATTTGAACCTCTTCAAATTCGAGGGGAGTGTTAAATGGGGTTCTGTTTGATCCTCCAAAACCGCATATACCTATATTTTTAATTACAACACTTCTTCCATGGATGTTAATGGCATTTGAATTGTCTATTTTTCCGTAGATGTTTACTGGATCGCAGTTGCCAGGTATTGCAAGAACAGGTGCGTCAAATGAGCTTATCTCATTCAGTATTTCTTCTCCAAGTTCTGCAGGTCCAAAATCTGTTATGTCTCCAGTTAAGATCACAAGGTCAACATGGTTATTCTTCAGATAATCCAGTAATTTTTGGTATTTGCTGTGTATATCGCTCACTGCAAGAATTTTCATAATAAAACACGTCTTTTACTTCTAATTTTAAGATTAACCTATCATGATTAAACCTTATTAAGCCGATTAATTTTCAGGCTAGTTACTGATTATTAAAGTTTAGACCAAGATTTATAAAGGGGTAAGTTAATGGTAAAAGTTAGTTTATCTGCTCGTTGAAGAAGGGTGCTATCTCCTTCATGCTGGCTTTTATATTTCCTTCATCTCCATAGATTATCACAACTTCATCACTTTCAAATTCCATTATCACGTTGTGGTACTCCTCAATTTCCTGGAGTCTGTCCTCAGAAACGGGTTTTTTGAAGGTTATCCTCACCATTGAAAATCCTGCAGGGGCTCCTACAACGCATTTTGACCGTTCATCCGGCAGTTTGTATAATTTTTCGCCCCTTGATATCTTTTTAAGCTTTTCAACCCACTGATCCCTGTATTCACTGCCCTGTTTTTCTGCAAGGTCCATGAGGGCCACCTGTACCGAACTCATAAATTCATTTATACGTTTTATTTCCCTGTTACGCTCCGGATCAGTTGGATCCACTTTGTAAAAGTTTATGGTGGTCTTGGCCATTCTGATGTTTTCTACCACATCAGCCGGTATCTCAAAACCCCTCTTTTTAAGGTCAGTTAAAAGATCGACCAGCAGCATCCACTCTTGTTCCATTGGCAAATCATTCATAAATGTCCTTCCAATACCTTTTTGGTGTTGTAGTTCAGTTTAGCTTCAGCTTCTTTCAGCTCATCCTCTATTTCCTGGATGTTTTTATATGAATCCAGGAAGAGCACATGGTTGCTTTCTGTGCCGCTGATATTTAGGATTGCAATGTTATCATCCTCTTTAATAGTTCTCTTCTCGATTGAAGCTTTGTACTGTACAAATGGATTGTATTTTTCAGGAAGTTCTGCATATTTGAATATTCCAACAAGACTTGCAACAAACACCAAAAAACCCCTCCTCAAGTTAATTTTTAGTTAATAATAGTTTCAGCCCTTTGCGTTAATAATAGTTTAACAACATAATTAACGGTAGACAAGAGCCGGATTTTGTTGAATTAAATATTAAATGAAAATTAGATAAAATTTTAGTTTTTACAATTTATAATTTTTGTGTTATAATTTATCGTGAATTAAAATTTGGATTAAAAAAAAGAAGAAGGAGAGAATGTATTTATTCTCCGCCGGTTATTACGTCCAATTTTTTGATTACTGGGTCTGCACTTATCTGCTGAGCATCCATTGTCAGGTCGTCTTTATCCAATCCCATTGCAAGACCGTAGAGCTGTGCAAGGTGGAATACAGGTAGCTGGAAGTTTGTTCCGTATTTTTCGTTGACCTCTTTCTGTCCCACATCGAACTGAAGGTGGCAGAATGGGCAAATATCCACAATTGCGTCAACGCCTGCTTCTGTCATGTTTTCAAGTTTTTCCTTGGTGTAGTCAAGTGTAACGTCAAGGTCTCTTGATCTTAAACCTCCGCCTGCTCCGCAGCACATCATTTTTTCCTTGTATGGAACGGATTTTGCACCTGTTACCTCAACAAGTTCGTCTAGTATGGTTGGTTTGAATGGACTGTCTATGTCTATTTCTGCGCTTGGTTTGAGGAAGTGGCAGCCGTAGTGAACTGCAACTTTGAGGTTTAATGGTTTTGTTACGATTTCTGAGAGTTTGTCAAGTCCAACATCTTTGTAGAGTACCTCTGCAAGGTGTCTTACATTGACTTCTCCCTTGAACTCCCTTCCAACTTCACCGAGGATGTTGTTTATTTTTCCTTTGAATTCTTCATCTTCTTTTAGAAGTGCGTTTGAGTCACGTAATGAACCGAAACATCCGTTACATTCTGTTAAAACGTCTGCGCCCATGTCTTCAGCTATTGTGAGGTTTCTTGCTGCTATTGCAGCCCATGTGGTTTTATCGAATGATCCGAAAACACCTGGTGCTGGGCAGCATGATGCTCCCTCCATGTCGTCGAGTTCGATTCCAAGTTTTTCCATGAGGATCCTGGTTGCTTTCTCAATTCCAGGGTACCTGTTGTTCATTATACATCCTAAGAAATATGCAAATGCCATCTTGATTCCTCCTTATTCGAGTTCTCCGGTTTCCCAGTTGTATCCTATGAGTTTGTCGAATGCTGTTATTTTGGTTATTTTCTGGACTTCTTCCAGTGCCTCTGGGAACTCGTGGGTTGTTGGTGGTAGTTCACTTAAGCCTATTTTTTTCCTTAATTCACGGGTTGCTGGGTTTATTGGCACACCGTGTCCTGTTTTAAGAACGAATGATCCTGTTGCTTTGTGAGATGGTGCCATGTATCCTGCTTTAGCTGCCTCGTTTCTCACAGCTTTTACAACATCCACGATCTTTATGCCCCTTGGACATCTTTCCTGGCATTCGTAACAGGTTGTGCACATCCAGATGGTGTCATCAGATATTACATCTTCTTTTAATCCCATAACGGCTCTTCTTACAAGCTGTCTTATTTTGTATGGGGTTCTCCTTCCGGAAGGACATGCTCCTGAGCATGTACCGCACTGGAAACAGAGTGCAACTGATTCTGCACCTGCAGCCATTATGTCATTTTTGAAGTTCACATCTATATCGTCACGGGTTATAGTATCTTTTTCTCTTCCTTCAAGTAAAGTCATGTTACCACTCCTTTCGGTTTTGGGTTCATCAGATTTAGATTCATTTTGTTTTTCAGCCACTTCTTCCAGCTCTTCTGTTTCAACCTTTTCAGTCTCTGTTTTTGAGGTTTCTGGTTTTAATTCAGATTTTTCCTCAATTATTTCCTGTTTCTCTGTTTCAGCTGCTGGTTGAACTTCTGTTTCTGGTTCTTTGCTTTGTTGTGTGACCGATTCTGTGGTTTTGTGCGTTTTTTCAGCAGTTTCCTGCTTACCTTCCGCTGCTTCTTCTGTTTTCACTTCTGGCTCTGATTGTCCCACTGAATTCTCTGCTTCTGATTTTTCGGGTTCTTTATCCCCGGTTAACATCTTTTTTAAGCGTTTTAGGGTTTTCATTCTTTCTCACACCCTGGTTATCCTACGACTCTGTGTGAAAACTTTTAATTTTCATGTTCTAGGTGTGATGATCGCCCTATATATAAGTTGTGCAAAAAACGACAACTGTCACCTTTTTGATGACAGTCCCCTTGCCACCTGAAATTCCTGCTTCCATGATGCTAAAAAAAGTACTTAAAAAATTTTTGTATTTTATCTTCTAAAAACAAATCAGGATAGATCATAAGATCCGAGCAATGAATCGATGAATTGCTGTGCTGTACGCCCTGACATTCCACCATGACGCATTTCCCATTTACCTGCTGCCGATCTCAGTTCTTCATCTGTCAGTTTGATTTCAGGGTGTCGCCTTGCAAGAGTTGTGACGATGTTGAAATATTCTTCCCTCATAGGCTTGTAATAACCGATTGTCACGCCGAAGCGCTCCGCCAGGGATAGTTTTTCATTCACTGTATCCGAATGATGCAGTTCATCCTGAGACATATCCGAACGGTCACTCCATGTTTCCCGGACCAAATGGCGCCTGTTGGATGTTGCATAGATCAATACGTTTTCAGGTTTTGTCTCTAAACCACCCTCCATAACTGTCTTCAAATATTTATACTCGATTTCGAACTCTTCAAAAGACAAATCATCCATATAAATTATAAAACGATAGTTTCTGTTTTTTATCGCTGCGATGACCTCTGGCAGTTCCTTAAATTCATGTTTGTGGACTTCTATCATACGGAGACCGCGGCTGTAATACTGATTTAGAATTGCCTTTATACTTGCGGATTTGCCAGTGCCGGCATCACCATAGAGAAGAACATTGTTTGCCCTGCGCCCTTCAACAAACGCTTCTGTATTCTGCAGTAGTTCTTCCTTTTGAGATTCATAGCCAACCAAATCATCCAGCAGTATATCGCTGGTTGTTGTGATTGGGCAAAGGATTCCAGACTTATCATCGGTTGAAATACGAAAAGCTTTATTCAGTCCAATTTTTCCAACACCATATGTTTTGTAAAAGCCTGTAATGATCTGATATAGCTCAGTGTCATCTTTGGCCTGTTCAATAGCATGACTGAGTTGCTGAACCTTTTCACTCACGCTCTTGTTGAAAATCTGTTCACTTTTCACAACAGCATTATAATTCGTTATAACTGTAAAGCAGTCAATACCCAGTTCCTCTTCTATTTTAGAAAATTTATAGTCAAACAGTTGCTTGAAGATGCAGAAATCGTTCCGGGCAAATTTATTTACGGTACCTTCATTGGCTCCAACTTTTTCCGAAACAAGCGTAAAGGGGTTTTCAGTCATGGATAAAACAAAAGCCAGATAATTGTGCCACAGATTTTTGTCAAAACCATAAATCGTTGAAATATCAAGCAGACGATTGATCTCGATATAAATATCTGAAATCAGATCTTCTTTTACATAATCTCCTGCCTCAAGTTGCTGGCAGATATTAGATAATCTAAACAAGATGCTATCTTTGTTGATATTTTTGTAAATCACCAATTTGGATGTCAAATGATACAATTAATTATCCTCCTAATTCGTATAAACTTTTTAACAAACTAATTTCATGGGTGTAACCTATTACAATATCATAGCCCGCATCGAATAGCTGGCACGTATCAAGGCAAATACCCTGCTTTGTAACTCCATATCATGATTGCGCGAGTTCTTCAATTGCGGCTTATCCCTCTTCTTTTACTGGCCATTGTTTCTAAGAGCACTGCTGTGGATTGTTCGGGTTTTTATTACTTCATTCAACAATTTGAGTATACGCGATACCAGTTTCCACCCCTTCTTTACCTGGTTGCCGGGTGATGCATTCTTTATAGTGAACTTTCAAACTGTTGAAACTTGAATTTTTATCTTCAGAGGGAAAATGATCAACACATAGATTCTTAAAACTTAATGGTTGGTTAATGAATAAGTTAATGAATAGATTAAGTTCATTTTATAAATAAACTCAACACTTATTAAAACAAAACTAAAACTCTTTTTCAACAAAAAAAGTTTAAGGCCTTAAAAATTTATATTTCGTTTTAAATGTTAATTATGGATGGTGATAGCATGTTAAAAGTGCTAACACTTTAATGTCATATTTACTACCAATTTTTATGTTACAATTATTTAAAGAGTAATATTGAACTTAGGATAGAGTAAAAATCATAAGAAAAAGTTGTATAAAAATAAAACTGATTGTACAATAAAAGGATAAGCATAACCATCAAAACAACAACAAAATTCAACATTGACCTTTTATTTCTCCCAGCATATTCAACTCACTTTAACTCAATAAAATTCATCCTGGAAAAACAATGAAAATATATTACGATGTCCAAAACAAAAATTGTTTAAAGGAATAATCCAAAATTTGCACAGGAACCAAACTCATACACAAGTGGGTTAAATAAATTCTCAAAAAAAAGTAGAAAAAGTTTAGTAAATACAATCCTATCCAAACTAGAAGCAAATCAACTCATTTCTCCATTTTTAACATGATATCTTCTTTCCCTTTTTTTGGAAATTCCGCGTTTGGATCTAATTCTAGTGCTTTGTTTAAACATTTTAGTGCTTCTTCGTGTTTCCCAAGCATTTCAAGTGCCAAACCTTTACCAGACCAAGCATGAACGTTAGTAGGTTTTAAAACTGTGGCTTTTTCAAAACATTGAAGTGCTTCCTCATTTTTTTCAAGTCGCCCCAATAACATTGCTTTATAAGACCATACCTTAAAATATTCTGGATTCAATTCAATAGCTTTATTATAATACCTAAGAGATTCTTGATAATTTTTAAGGTTCATGAGAGAATAACCCTTGTTAGAAAGTGCTTTATAATTGTCAGCATTTAATTTTAAAGCCTCTTCCGAACTTTTTAAAGCTTCATGATAATTACCTAATTTATTGAGAAATTTTCCTTTGTCCTGCCATGCACTTATACTCTTAGGATTTATCTTTATGACATGTTCTAGACAATTTACTGCATCATCCAAATTATCCATAAGCATGAAAATAATACTTTTTAAGTACCACACCTCCTCATCATTTGGATCCAATTTTAGAACTTCATCCAGACATTGATTAGAATCCTCAAGTTTATTCTGCTTATATAATTTCATGCCTTTAATTAACAAACGTTTCCTTTTATAATCATCAAAAAATCTCATACATTACACCAATTTATCCCGAACAAAAATTAAAGGACGATAAATAACTTCCTTTTAAATCGTGCTTAAAACTTGTCTAAATTCCATAAAATCGTTCTTATCAGCTTTTAAGTACACTGTATTAATGTGTACTTTTTTTATCCAGCTTACTCCATTTATGAATGTGAACTGGAATAATTTGACGTATTATTGAAGGTATTTTTCTTTGAGATATACTCTATACTTTTTTTAGGTGGTGCAAAAAAATGTTACTATATCATTTACTTACAATTGGCTTTGATTTAAGGTGTGGAAATATCCTTAACTTCAACTAATATTTGATGGATCCTATAATTTAAGTCCAAGAATTTTGATCTGCAAAAAATGCATAACAAACGCAAATAGCGATGAAAAAAATAGTATCTAGTTAAATTCGTCTTTGGCCAGTTTTTCTTTAATTTCTTTTGCAGGTTCAAAATTGGGATCCACTTTTAAGGATTTATTTAAATATTTTAAAGCTTTTTCATGTTCTTTTAACTGTATAAAAACAGCTCCTTTACCATACCATGATTTGGTTTCGTTAGGATTTATTTCTAAAGCCTTATTAAAGCAATTTAAAGCCTTCTTGTTTTTATTGAGAGTCCCATAAATCGATCCCATGTTATTCCATGCACTTGAATTTTCAGGATTCAACTCTAAAACACAATTATAACACTCCAATGCCTCTTCATACTTCTTCAAGTCCATTAAAGTTATGGCTTTATTATATAGGGCATTTTCAAATTTATTATTTAACTCAACTGCCTTATCAAAACAATCAATTGCTTCGTTGTACTTACCTAATTTTCTAAGAGCATTTCCTTTATTGTACCAGGCCCGGGAAAAGTTGGGATTTAACTCCAAAGCCTTATTATAACAAGAGAGGGCTTGATCATTTTTATCCAGATCAATAAGAGCATTCCCCCTATTGTACCATACTTCCCACAAAGTTGAATCCAACTCCAAAGCTTTATCATAACAAACAATAGACTCCCCATATTTTCCAAACTTTTTAAAAATACTCCCTTTAAGGCTTAATGCTTTGGCATAATAAGGATCCATCTCTATAACATCATCAAGAAGTACTAAAGCCTCTTGATAATTACCCTGATCTCTACAATCAATAGCCTTTTTAAATAACCTTCTCTTCTTAAACTCACCAAACACCATTATAACCACCTAAAAACAATATATTATATTCTATTGAAAGGTTGTGTTATTAATATTATTTCCAGTTTTTTTAATTAGAATCTAACGCCTCAATAACTTCATATACCGGCCAAAAGACACCAGCTAAAATTGTACCTCCAGTTCCCATCAAAATATCCACTGTGCCTCCTTTAATATCTAAAGATTTCAACTTATTCCAACCATTATCAATTAAATCTCTACATGCCTCAAAGAATTTAAGCAATCTAGGATCCGGAGATCCACCCCCCGCATCAACATCACCAGAATTTTGTTCAGCAAGTTTGACAGCATTTTCAAAAATTTGGGGGTAATTTGAACTGCTTAAGGCATCATAAATATCTTCTTTATTATTTTCATATAACAATTGTAGCACAATAACAGATTTTTGGAAATCTATTTGCAATTTATCTGGTGTTAATGGGTTTCCATCACCATGCAACTCTGATTGAAGGATATAAATTGTTAATGGAGTTAATACGGGACAGGTTAATGTATTTTCTAATGTGTAAATGGTTTGAGGATATTCATTAGGATATTTCACTGTTAAATATAGTCCAACCAGAGACAGAACAATAGCTAAACCAACAACCCCTCCTTTTGTCCCAACATTTAACTCAATAGCCGCAAAATCAGTTACAAAAGCATCAATTACACCATCAGCAGCAGCCAAAACAGAATCAACCGTTGCTTGAACACCTTCACCAAGACTAATATCACCATACTTAGAGAGTAAACCAAGTAAGACAGGCCCTGAAACACGCAATCCATTGTAAGTTCCGTTTCCAGTGCCATCCACACCGTTAACCCGTATTCCTATATTACCATTATAATTCACATTATTGCCTGTAACATTACTATTTGCACCATTGACAATTATTCCAGAACCTACATTGTAAAGCACAGTATTCCCTGTGATTGTTGCACTATCACCATTTACACTAATTCCATTACCATTATTACCTCCTATTGTGTTTCCAGTTATACTGGCACTTGCACCGTTGACTGATATTCCATTACCACCATTATTAATTATAATATTCCCTGTAAGATGTGCATTAGTCCCCCTGACTGATATTCCATCCCTAACATTACTAGTTACATTATTTCCAGAAATGGTCGCATAATCACCTGTTACAGATAAACCAGATCCACCATTAATACTAATAATGTTGTTAAGAATGTACGTTCCATATCCACTCACATCCAATCCATCACCATTATTACCATAAATAACATTGTTACTCGTAACCGTAGCATCACCACTAACACTTACACCACTACCACCATTACCCGCAGCAATATTATTCGAAACAAGAGCACCTGAAGAAACCCCAGTACCAGCCTGCACCACAATACCAGTACCACCATTACCAGCCACAGTATTCCCAGTAACAGTTGGACTGCTTCCAGTAACTACAATCCCACTACCACCATTATTGTAAACATCAAAACCACTCAAAACTATATTATTCCCAGACACCCACAAACCTGTTCCATTATTATCATGAATAACGTTATCACCTGTGATGATTGCGTTATTACCATTCACATAAATACCTACACTCTTCTCACCAGTAGCAACGTTCCTTGAAAGAGTTACACCATTAGTATTGTAAATTATAATACCATTACCATTACCAGACACATTATTATCCGTAAGGGTTGCATTAGAATACGTAGCATGACCATAACCATTGTCATTCAAACGAATACCAGTACCAGACACATTATAAACATTCAAACCCGTGATAACAGCATTACTACCATAAACAACAAGACCATCACTGGTTATGTTAGTTATGGTGTCGTTGGTGATGATTGCGTTGTTGCTGTTTGCGTTGATTCCATAGTTGCTGTTTGTTATGGTGTTTTCTGTGATGGTGCAGTTGTTTGCAGAGTTAATGTAAATTCCAGATGAGTGGGTTGCTCCTGTTATTTTTAATCCTTGTATTGTTGAGCCTGTGCCTGTGTTTGTTATGGTGATAATGGGGTTGTTTGGGTTTGATGTTTGTATTGTTGTGTTTTTGTTGGATGTTAGTGTGAGTGTTTTGTTTATGATGATGTTTTCTGTGTAGTTGCCTTCTCCTATTGTTAGGGTGTCTCCGTTTTGTGTGTTGGCTGAGTTTATGGCATCCTGTATACTATTAAAACCTTGTTGGGTTCTTGTATTGTATACTCCGTATAGTTCTATTGTTTTTGAGGTTGTTTGATTGTCCAGTGTTACTGAAATGTTGGCTATGCCGGGCATTTCGTTGTTGGTAAGTACGGTTATTGCTTTTCCGTTTCTTGTGGAGGATGTGTTGTTAATAGTTCCAAGGGTTGTGTTGTAATATAATGATAGGTTATCTGGTAAATTGCCAAGTGGTGAAGTGTCGTTTCCGTTGTTGTTATGGGTCAGATCCGCCATTATATTTATGGAAGCATTATGATCCAAGTTGTTGAAGGGACTGTTGAGTGTGAGTACAATCCATGGATTATAAATTGCTGTTCCATTTACCAGGTAAATGCTAGATGAATTTGTATCGGAAACGTTTGGACCATTGTTTGATCCCCACCAATTATCAGTAGCATCCACCACACCGTTACCGTCCAAATAAATTCCATAAAAATTATTCCCAACAATTCTGTTAAAGTTAAGAATGGCTGAGGAGTTGTAGATATAAACGCCAGTATTAATGTTGTTTATTATATTATTTTTAATTATTGTGATATTTGAGGAAGAATCAAGGTAAATACCATTATTATTACGGGATATTGTATTTCCCAAGATCAAACAAGTATAAACATGGGATATGTATATACCAGCATTTTGGGAACCTGTTATTGTGAATCCTTCTATTAGGTCATTGTTACCATCAGAGCCTACATAAAAGCATGGTTGAGATGGATCAAAAGCACAAACAGTAACATTACCCTCAGACTCAACAGATAAATTAGATTTATTCAAAACAACATTCTCATTATAGACGCCAGGCTCCACAATTATAGTATCACCCGATGAAGCATTATCAACAACACTTTGTATCGTCTGATTAGAATTAACATACCAACTTGTTGAATTTGACACATTACTACCCGTCACATTATCCATAGCCGCCACAGGTCCCATACAAAAAGAAAACGCAACCAAAAGACCAATCAAAGGCAACATATAAACTAAAACTTTACGATCCACCGCCATTTTCAACCATCCTCCCTAAACACACGATATCCTCATAACGTATTAATAAATCTTACTAAAACTCAGAAAAAGAAACCAATAAATAACAAAAACAATAGACAAAAAGAGGAAAAACTATTTTCTTCTAAAAGAAACTACCTTACATTCTTCCTTCAGATTTTAATTTGAGTTATCAACTAAAAAAATATAGTTACAAAAAAATATACTAAAAAATATATACTAAAAAAAAATTTAATTAAAATGGAAATAGAATTTAAGAAATTTAACTTATAAACAAGATATTATGATGAACTATCTGGTGGGATGACAATTGAAAAACTTAAATTCCCACATCCATCATTACCTCACAAATCCTCTAATTGTAAACCATCTTTTCAGAGCAAGTTTAGTTGAAAAAAATACAGATCAATCATAAACAGAACTTTAACATCCTTAAAAGCTTATAAACTCCCAGAACCCCAGTTTAAAGAAGAATTTAATGGTTTCTCTTTTTATATGGAAAAAGATAGGTTTACAGGAAAAAAACACTTTGAAAAGATTTCAGTTTTAACGAATATCAAATTAAAACTGTACTCTATGTTAAAGAACATGGAAAAGCTTAAAAACAGCTGATTACTCCAAACTTATTCCAGAAGTTAAAAAAAAAGAACTCTTAAAAAATACCTATCAAAATTGGTTAATAAAGACATTTTAACAGCTATCGGCAAGAAAAAAGGGGAAAAAATACATACTCTCAAGACAATGTTTTTCAGACATAACGACATTTTTCGAGCATAGCGGCCAAGCCTTAACTTCCACTACTTCTTTACTTATTACGAACCAAAAACAGTTAATATTATATATCAAAGATTTATCAAAAAAAATAGGAAATTAAGGTTTAAAACTTATGAAAAATGATAATTCAAAAAAGCTTCCACTTATAATTTGAATTAAAGTTTTAGAAGGTTGAAAACTGCATGAAAAAATCTTCCTCAGAGATGTTAACGGGTTTAATCTTAATTTTGTTACTTGTTTACATTTAAATGATGTTAATTCAAATTGGGATTACATTGTTTCCCTATTTTTTTAGGTGGCGCTGGTTTTACTGGGTGTTTTTGAGTGGAAGGAGTACTGCGATAGAACCACTTGTTGGACTTTTATAAGCGTGTTTCTACTTGGATTATTGATATTAACTATTTTGAAAGCCAAAGAAAGTTTTTATTCTTATATTTTTGTCATTGGAATATATTATTTTAAATTCAGTTTTAATTGCATATGAATTCAACACGAGAATGAAGAGATATCAAAGAATAACTGAATAAAATAAAACCTTAAAGATAGACCCAGAAGATATCAACATTTTAAACAGTGAAGATGTTGTTTTTGAGAGCTTAAACACTAAAAAAGGCTGTTAAATCTTATGATAAGCTCTGGGAGTTGAACCCTGAAAATGTTAAGGTATGGTACAATAGGGGGACATCACTGAAGAAACTTGGAAAACAATGGAATCTTATAACACTGCCCTTGGCCTGGATCCAGATTTTGAACCTGCAAAGAAGGCTAAAAAGAAATTAAATAAGCTTGTTGAACAGGATTCCTTTGTAAACATTTGAGTTACTGACTTCCAATCAACCTTATCCTAATCAAATTTTATGTTCTGCAGGGAAATAGTTGTATATACAACAAAATTACGCATAAATCATATTACAGGTTTTTCGGCGTAAAAAACTAGTTTAAACCTTTAAATATTGAAAAAACGCCCTGTAATCTGGTAGCTCTCACTTTAAAGGTTAAGTTTATTTTTTCTAAAACTTATAATATTAAAGGGTGATCAGATGAAATTTAAAAAACAGTCTGAACTTTTTAAAAGAGTTTTAGGATTAAAAAATGAACCTCTGGCCATTTCTTTTACCAATGAAGAAATTTCGGGTGCAAAATATGAGAAAACATCCATCTGTCGTGCTTTAAAACTCTCTGCACAGGGTGAATGTTTCCTCATTGACGAGAATGTTTCAACATGCCCGGGAGGCAGCAGGTTCTGCGGTTTTACAGATTTCACATCCCTAGAGCAAAAAAGAAGACTGCAGTGGTTCCTTACCCGGGGCGAGAAACTTACAGGTTCCATTGTATCATTTGAAAGAATGCAGAAACTATCTGCACCATTACCAACGGGGCTGGCTGATAAAGTTTTGATATGTCCACTTACCAAAGCTGAAATACGCCCGGACATCGTGTTGTTCCTGTGTAACCCAGAACAAGCATGCCGTATCATAACTCTTGATACTTACTGGGATGGCATATCCCCAAAACAGGAAATTATAGGGTCTCTATGTCACACCGCAATATCTTACAGTGTAATGACTGGATGCACCAACCTATCAATGGGTGATTGGACAGCAAGGAGAAACCAACAGTTTGAACCTGACACACTATTTTTATCGGTACCCTACGAACGAATAGGCAATTTAATAGCTGCAATCCCCAAATGTTCGGCAGGAGATGCAGATGCAGTCATACCGGAAGAGTTTCAACAGGATTAACCAAATTTAAAAAGATTCTTTGGATAACCTTCATTGATTAAATCATCCTGGAGTGTCCCAATGAACGCCATAGAAACGATGGATCTGACCCGGAAGTTTGGTAGTCTGACTGCTGTTGACAACGTTAATCTGAAGGTGACGGAAGGCGAAATATTCGGACTTTTGGGCCCAAATGGCGCTGGAAAAAGCACCACAATCTCTATGTTATGCACAATTATGAAACCAACATCTGGAACCGCTAAGGTGAATGGATACGATATTGTCCATGAACCAGGTCAAGTACGAGGTTCTATTGGTATTGTTTTTCAGGATCCAAGTATTGATGATAAACTCACAGGCCGGGAGAACATGGAAATGCATGCAGATCTCTACAATGTGCCGCGTGATGTCATGCACTCCAGAATAGATGAAGTATTGCAGCTTGTAGAACTGGAAGATCGGGCATCAGATTATGTAAATACATATTCCGGGGGTATGCGGCGTAGGCTGGAGATTGCAAGGAGCCTTATACATTATCCCAGGGTGCTTTTTTTAGATGAACCCACTTTGGGTTTGGATCCTCAGAGCCGTGACCACATCTGGAGTTACATAAGGGATTTAAAGAAACGGGAGAACATTACCATCATTCTCACCACTCATTACATGGAAGAAGCAGATGAGCTATGCGACCGCATTGCAATCATTGATAGGAGTAGGATAATCGCTATGGACACTCCCCACAACCTTAAGGAAGAACTTAAGGGTGAGATCATTATTTTACAGACTAACAACAACGATAGATTGGTTGATAAACTTTTGGAGACTGAACTTGCGGATAGTATTACAGAAATTAATGGAGAGCTGAATTTAAAGGTAAAAAATGCTCACACTGCCCTGCCACGTATAGTTGAGCTGGCTGTTTCCAATAGTGTGTACGTGGACAGTATTTCAATACGCGAACCACACCTGGATGATGTTTTCATGCACTTCACTGGCCGAGAAATTCGGGAGACAGGCGGCAGGGCCCTTACAGGTATGGGTGCTAGAATTAGGGGGAGTCTAAAATAGGGTAGGAGGGTATAAAATAAGCGAGTTTAGGGGGATCAACGCTTTATGGCGTCGCGAACTCAAGAGATTTATCCGTGACCGCTCAAGGTTAATCAGTTCTGTGATCACACCAGTCTTATGGCTTGTAATCTTTGGTTCGGGTTTAGGGTTTTCCCTAACTATACCCGGCTTTAACTATCAGCAATTTCTCCTGCCTGGAATTATTGCCCAGACGCTCCTCTTTACCGCCATGTTCTTGGGTATTTCAGTGATCTGGGACAGGCAGTTTGGTTTCATGAAAGAGATTCTGGTGGCGCCAATAGGCAGAGTTTCCATTTTTGCAGGTAAAATGCTTGGGGTGGGCACCAGCGCCATGATACAGGGGCTTATAGTCATTTTGTTAGGCTTCTTAATTGGTATACCCCTGAGTTTATATGCAGTTTGTCTGGCAATCCCATTAATGCTTTTAATTACGGTGGGCCTGGTGTGTATCGGCCTTATCATAGCTAGTTTTATGGCCAGTCTGGAAAGTTTCGGCACCATTGTGACATTCGTTAACATGCCCATGTTCTTCCTCAGCGGTGCGCTGTTCCCTGTCATGAACCTGCCCTGGTGGTTGAAGTGGGCATTCTATGTTAATCCGTTGACCTACAGTGTGGATGCTCTACGATCGGTTATGATAAATGGATGGCATTCCATTCTGCCCTTGGAGTACAATATTTTGATCATAGTTGTATTTGATGTGGTTACCGTTGTTATAGGGACGTATGCCTTCGGTAAAAGACAGTGAGGACAGATTTAAAAATGACTTGAACTTTGAAATCTTTCTCTAATAAAATTCAGGTTTAAACTGTAATGCAGCTGTATTTGTACTAAAAATAATTGTACATACAATAACAGGCCATTTAGTAAAAGTTAGTTCAGATACTGTTTCAGTTGTTTTAAAAATAGTTTACCCTGTAAAATTAGCAATAACTCTAAAAAAAGCATCTGAAAAAGTTATTTTGTCTAAAGATAGTTAGTTTATCTAAAAGCAGTTAATCTTATCCATATTAATCTTATCTAAATTAGTTATAAATCATTTCTAAAAAACTGAAAAAGGTAAAGTGGAGATCAAATTACTTGATGTCCACCTTGAATCCTTCTGTTTTCTCAAGCTTTGGAACTTCAACAGTTAAGACGCCGTTTTCATATTTTGCTTCGGCTTCTTTGGGTAAAACCTTTCTTGGGAATCTAACAGTCCTCTTGATGAACCCTGATTTTCTGTCGTAGTGGGTTACATAGCTGCTTCGTCCCATATGCTCCTCATCGAGCTTGGCCGTGACTTTCATCCTCATCTCTGTTACTTTAAGGTCTATGTCATCTTTTTTCACACCTGGAATGTCTAAATGAACTATCACACTGTCATCTGTTTCTATTATGTCCTTTCCAGGTACAAAGGTGTAATCAACTATTGTTTTTTCAATATCGTGTTTTACACTGTCTACTGTTTTTGCTGTGTCTTCCAGCATCTTTTCAACTAAATTTTTACTATCTGAAATTGTTCTTCTCATTTTTCATCGCCTCATTTTTTGAGTCAATAAGATTATTGTCATACTTCCATATAAATTTTTACATAGGGGTCTACTTGTGTAATATTTGGGGTGCTTTAAGGTTGTATTTTTAAATCAAATGCACAAAATTCATGAATTGAAGCTTAAACAGTTTTAATGAATTTTTTTAAAAAAAATGAGGATTAAATGAGGATTTTAAAAAGGATCGATATGTGTATCTAATTTTTTTTATCCATTCTTGGGTACAAATTTAAATTGGGTACAAATTTAAATTAATCTATGACTTCCTCACCTTCTTCACGGGTTCTTACTCTTAAAACTCTTTTTGCAGGGGGATATGAAAATTGAATCGTCGATATCTTCCGTTTTAACAGTTTTCACTGCTCTAACCACGTACTTCAGGTCTTCCCTTTTCACAACCATTGCAAGCTCAAACTTGGGTTTCAGGTCTAATGCTGTGGTGGTCTGCCCTGTAAGTTTCGGTTAAACATGCTTCTGTGGTTGCACATCTCACCTCTGCCCCTGTTATGTTTGAGAATCCACATTTCTCAAGTGTTTTTTTAACGTTATCAAGTTCTATTGGATGCATGATTATCCTGAATCTGCATATACCAGAATTCTTGGGTTTAACAACATTCAAAATCTTCTTTTTAGGATTGATCGCCCCATTATGCAATTTTTTGGAGCTTGATAGGGGTTAAATTGGATATAAGGTTAAAAATTAGAAAAAATAGGTTTTTATCCCTACAAAGGGGAATTAACAGAATGATCTGGATTTTATGGTTACTGATCTGGGCTTTATGGTCACCACTTCCTGAGCTTTCTTGTTCAAGTAGTACTGATGGGGTGATATCAATTTTAACAGTTTTTCAATTGCTTTTATCATTGATCTACCATTTTTTGCAACAACTGGGATTACCGGTGTAGTTGTAAAGTCCATGTCCACATTATTTTTATTCAGATCATTTTTGTTGGATAGAATGATGTTTGGAATACCCCTTCTTTCAAGGGTTTTTATAATTTCTTCATCTTCGCCTGTAACACCCCTTGTGTTGTCAACAAAAACAACAGCACCATCCACCTCTGTTTTGGAGAGGATATCTTCCATGAAATTGAGTTGTTTATCCTTTGGTGAGCTTAAAAAATGGATTTCTTCATGGTTTATGGTTGCGATTCCATGTTCCATACTGCTGTCCTGCATCAGTTTACTGCAGAAATTTTCCAGGGCCGTGGTTTTACCAGAACCAAGGGCTCCTAACATGATAATTTTTTTTGAATCCACTTTATCATCCCTCCTTGGAACATCTTCATGTTGGATCGATCTGTATCTTATCTTTGTACCTTATTCAAATTAAAATTTTTAGTAGTTAAATGTTTCTTTTAAATCTTCTTCTAGTTTAAATTTTTCTATATAATTTGTTAATTTGTGCTAATATTGACCACCTTTGACCGTGACCTGTTTGCAGTTGTCGATCTTGGGATCTTCTAAAAAAAAGGAGAGTAGGGGTAATTAAGTTATGGATCATGTATCACCTCCTTTGGATATGCATTCTTTTTTTTGATTAAACATCGCACCGCCTCCAATGGATATTAATCAAATGTGATTAAAGATGAACCTAAGATTTCTAAATATAAAAATTTCATAAAGGTAAAACAAAAATAAATTTAAAAAAATGAATAGATTGGAGAAAATAGAATTGAGAAGAAACAGATTTAACTGCTTTCTCTCCTTAAACTGCTTTTTCTCCTTTTTCTCCCGTTCTGATTCTTATAACTTCCTCAACAGGGGATACAAATATTTTACCATCTCCAATGTCTCCTGTTTGAGCTGTTGCAACGATGGTGTCAACGATCTTGTCGAGGCTTTCATTGTTTACAATGATTTCAAGTCTGGTTTTAGGGAGAAGGTCTATTCTGTAGTCGCTTCCCCTGTAACTTTCAGTTACACCCAGCTGTCTTCCTCTACCTTTCACCTCCATTACAGTCATTCCACTGCAGTTAACTTCTTCAAGGGCCTGTTTAACATCTTCTAATTTATCTGGTCGTATTATTGCTGTTATTTTTTTCATAATTACCACCTTTCACCCCTTGATTTATACCCTGTATCCTGACTCTTCATGCTGGGTTGTGTCGAGTCCTTCTATTTCTTCTTTCTCGTCTACACGGAGACCGATGGTTTTTTTAATTGCGTAACCTATTATGAGGGTCATGATAAAGGAGTAAGCTCCAACTGCTGCGATGTCTATAAGCTGGACACCTAATTGACCAAGGTTTCCATATAAAACTCCTGTTCCAAGTGGGTTTATGAATGGTGCTGCAAAGATACCTGTACAGATTGCTCCCCATGCACCTGAAACACCGTGTATACCGAATGCATCCAGTGCATCGTCGTATCCGAGTTTTGGTTTTAACCATGCAACTGCAAGGTACGAGATTATTGAGGTTGTGAAACCAAGCACGATTGAAGCCCATACTGTTACGAAACCTGCTGCAGGGGTTATAACAACCAGTCCTGCTACCGCACCTGATATTGCACCGAGTAAGGTTGGTTTACCGATTTTTATCACATCCATCATCATCCATGAGATCATGGCTGCTGCAGCTGCTGTGTTGGTTACAAGGAATGCTGAACCTGCAAGACCGCCTGCTGTGAGGGCTGAACCGGCGTTGAATCCAAACCAACCAAACCATAGGAATGCTGCACCCAGTACTGAGTATCCAAGCTGGTGTGGTAGTAAGCGTTTATCTTTACGTGCTCCAAGTAGGAGTACAAGGGCCAGTGCAGCCATACCACAGTTGAGGTGAACAACTGTTCCTCCTGCAAAGTCAAGGGCACCTAGCTGGTATAACCATCCTCCACCCCATACCCAGTGGGCGATAGGAACGTAAACAAGTGTTATCCATATTGGCACGAATGCGAGCCATGCTGAAAATTTCATTCTTCCAACGATTGCACCGGATATCAGGGCAACTGTTATTGCTGCAAAAGTCATCTGGAAGGCAACGTAAACGAGTTCTGGTATTGTTGGTGCAAGGGTTGATAATGCGTTAACATCTACACCATTCATAACCAAATTCGCAGGGTTACCTATCAACCCTCCCAGTATATCGCTACCGAAGGCCAGAGGGTATCCATATACGACCCATATGACGCTTGTTATGGAGAAAGCGATAAGTGAGAGGAATATTGTGTTTAAAACATTCTTTTTACTGACCATACCACCGTAGAACAGTGCTACACCCGGAACGGTCATTATCATTACGAGAGCTGTGGATATCAGCATCCACGCTGTGTCACCGGAGTTGAGAACTGCGTCAACCATAATAATTTCCTCCTATCAGTGTTATATTAATTTTTAATTCGTTTTTTTTTATTTTAATTAATTTAAATGGTTTTTTTAATTGCTTTTGATGTTTTTTCATGTGTTTTTAAAACTTCATGGTGGTTTTTCACCCCTCATGTTTTTATTTACAACATGAACTATCGGAGGTAGGAAACATACTTCCGACATATAGGAATTAACTTTCCTTCCATATAAAGTTTTTCATTATTTAACTGTTTCCCAAGGATCCTGCTTTTGCTGAGGATATATTCTATATTGTGGTTTAAATTATATAATTTTTCAGAATTAAATCTAAAAATCTAAACATTATTCACTTAAAATAAAATAAATTAAAAAAAAGTTCATTAATCACTGGATCTGATGAAAACTTCAAAGATAGAATAGGATTAATATACAGTAACCAGAAGAGAAAAGTAAAATTAACAAGAAATAAACAGAAGTTCTCTGAATCTAAAAAGAAGCTTTGTTTATTAACCTGGAAAGAAATTTAAACTTAAAAAAAGTGTGAAACGATATGAGTTAAAAATGACATGAGTTAAATTCTCTGGAAGAAATTCTCTTGAAGTTTAAGTTTAATGAAAAAAACAGAGTACCAAAAACTAAAGATCAAAATCTTTTTTTTTAAGCTTACAGCCTTGTTTTTAATCTTAATGCAAAAAATTAGTTCATAATACAAAGAATAGGTTAAAAGGAGAGTTAAATAGCTTTGTCTCCTGTTTCACCCGTTCTGATTCTTATAACTTCCTCAACTGGAGATATGAATATCTTGCCGTCCCCTATATCACCGGTTCTTGCAGTTTCAATTATCCTCTGTGCAATATTTTCAACTTCCTCGTCACGGGTAACGATCTCAATTTCTGTCTTTGGAAGAAGGTCCACTTTGTAATCTCGACCCCTGTAACTTTCTGTTACTCCCAGCTGTATTCCGCGCCCTTTTACATCTTTAACAGTCATTCCCTTGCATCCTATCTCTTCGAGAGCGTGCTTTACATTTTCCATCTTGTCGGGTCTTATAACTGCAGTTATCTTTTTCATTGGTACACCTCTGAATCCTCTTCGTTCCTTTCTTTGGTTTCAAGTCATTTATACGTATTTATGACAGTCTGTAACCGGATTCCTCGTGTAGGTTGATGTCTAGACCGCGTATTTCATCTTCATCACTCACCCTCAGACCTATGAACTTATCTATGACTTTTCCAATGGCCAGTGTCATGATGAATGAGTAAACACCAATAACAACAATTGCAAGAATCTGCACTCCAAGAAGGTGTGTCTGGCCGAAAATTAATCCACCGGTGGTTGCGCTGTTTATGAAAGGGCTTGCAAAGAGTCCAACTGCAATGGTTCCAACGATACCAGAGATCCCATGTATCCCAAACACATCCAGTGCATCGTCGTATCCAAGAAGTGGCTTTATGTATGAAACTGCGTAGTATCCACATATTGCAGAGACAAATCCAATTATTAATGCTGAAGTGGTGCTAACATAACCTGCTGCAGGGGTTATGGAAGCAAGACCAGCTATTGCACCGGATAATGCTCCAAGAAGTGTTGGTTTGCCTGTTTTGATTTTGTCCATGAGCATCCATGCCAGCATACCCATTGCTGCTGAGATGTTTGTGACTATCATGGCGGAAACTGCAAGGTTTGATGCTCCAAGTGCAGATCCAGCGTTGAATCCGAACCAGCCAAACCACAAAAGCCCTGTCCCAATGACAGAGTACCCCATGTGGTGGGGCAGCAGCCTGGAATTTTTACGTGCTCCAAGTAGGAGTACAAGGGCCAGTGCAGCCATACCGCAGTTCACATGGACAACTGTTCCTCCTGCAAAGTCAAGAGCACCCATCTGTGCAAGCCAGCCCCCACCCCACATCCAGTGGGCCACGGGGAGATATACAAGTGTAAACCAGACTGGTATAAATGCAAGCCAGGCTGAAAACTTCATCCTCTCCACAACTGCGCCTGATATGAGTGCCAGTGTGATGGCTGCAAATGTCATCTGGAATATGGCATACAAACCTGTTGGAATGGTTGGAGCGTAACTAGAGAGGGTATTAGATTCAACAACCCCACTGAAGAATGGGTTTGCAATGGTTCCTATAAGCCCCCACACGTCTGCTCCAAATGCTGCGGAGTATCCATATACAAACCAGAGTATACTTACAATTGCAAAACTAACAAATGAAAGAAATATTGTATTTAAAACGTTTTCTCGTCGGATGAGGCCACCGTAAAAAAGGGCCACACCGGGTATGGTCATTAAAATTACGAGGGCTGTGGATATTAACATCCACGCTGTATCCCCCGTGTTTAAAACTGCACTCATTTAATGTTTCCTCCAATAATAAGTTCATGTTGAATAAAGTTCATGTTGAATTAATTTACGGGGCAAGAAGCCCTCAGTATCAAATTATCAAGGTAATTCATTGAATAGGGAATAACATTCAACTTTGGTGAGCTTTTTTTGCAAATAATCCAATGCTCACTTCATTTCAATGCAGAAAAAAACTAGATCTGTAGGATCCATGAATAGGATAAAGGCAACCTAGTTCCGATATACTTTTCAAAATTGTATTATATATTATTTGTGGTAACTGAAAAAAACATAAAAACGCCTGAAAGACCTGAAATTCCTTTAATAAATGATGATGAATTAAAATAAAATGTTAATAGATAAATGATGAATTAAAATGAAATTAAAAACAAATTTATGAAGAGTTAAATTAAAAAATCCCTTAAAAATGGCGATCTATTTAATTAGATTAAGACTAAAAACTTTAAGACTAAAAGTTCATGTTGAAACGTGTTACATGAAATTTTCACGTAAAATCTGCAAAATTTATAAAATCTACAAAAATTTGTAGGATTGCTTTGGTCACTGGTTTGATTAAAATGATTTTTATTAAAAAGTTTTCTATCAAAGAAATTGAAGTTACGTCCTGTTTAATTAACGTTTTTGAAAATAAAATAAAGTAAAAAAAAGGGTTCCAATTAGTATTTAACTGGACCCTCTAAACCTGCAAGTTTGACACCTGTGAGTGCTGCTGCTTCGATTGTTAAAGCGCGCAGGTCATCTTTTTCAAGTTTACTCACGTCCGTGTTACCTGCCTGCTGTGTGAGCATCACAGCTTCCTCTGTCATTGCCTCTATATACCTTGCAACTCTTTTACCGCCTTCGAAGTAATCAAGACGTCTTCTAAGCTGCGGATCCTGGGTGGCAATACCTTTTCTGCACTTTCCAGCGTAGCACATCTGACAGACTCTGCAGCCGAGGGATACAAGTGCAGCTGTTCCTATGTAAACTGCATCTGCTCCAAGTGCTATGGCCTTTGCAACATCGGCACCACTTCTTATACCTCCGCCGCCGACCAAACTGACTTTTTCCCTTAGATTTACTTCTTTAAGTGCTTCATCGGCTTCCACTATGGCTGCTATGGTTGGCACACCGGTGTTCTCTGTCACAACAGCAGGTCCTGCTCCTGTTCCTCCCTGCATACCGTCCACAACAATTATGTCTGCACCGGCCTTTGCTGCGATTTTAACGTCGTCGCCTACACGTCCTGATGCGAACTTGACCATGATTGGTATTTTCCAGTCTGTTATCTCACGTAGCTGGGAGATCTTCATGCTGAGGTCTTCCGGTCCCACAATGTCCATGTGACGGGCTGGGCTTAGGGCATCGGTTCCCTCAGGTATCATCCTTATACGGGAAACGTCTGCTGTGACCTTTTCACCAAGAAGGTGTCCACCCATACCAGATTTTGCTCCCTGCCCTATTTTTATCTCAACGGCTTCAGAGTTTTTAAGGTACTCTGCTGAAACACCGAAGCGTCCTGATGCATACTGTGCTATGAGTTTTGAGGCATACCTCCTCTCTTCTGGAAGCATTCCTCCTTCTCCCGTGTTTGTTGCTGTTCCAGCTAGGGTTGCACCCATTGCAAGTGATATTTTGGCTTCTTTGCTCAGTGCTCCGAAGGACATTGCAGCTATCATTACTGGGGTGTCCAGCACAAGTGGGTTTTCAGCGTACCTTGAACCCAGCACCACGCGGGTATTACATGGTTCCCTGTACTTGTCAATTGGAGGCCTTGAAACCTGGGCCGGCACTATCACAAGGTCGTCGAAGGTTGGAATAACCCTTGTGGCTCCACATCCCCGGACCTTGTAAGATCCATCGTAAGCTTTCCTGTTCACTTCAACAATGTCAGCGAGTGACCAGACGTTTCTCCTATCTTCCGGAACTGCATTCACTTCTATTGCATTGTTTGGACACATTTCTTCACATATTCTGCATCCAACACAGTTTTCATGGTGAACAGGGTATGGTTCATCGTCTATTATCTCGTAAACGTCGTGTGGGCAGTTGTTGTAGCAGGAGTAACAGTTGCGGCACAGTTTTTCGTCCCGGTTGTCGCACATGTACCAGCAGCATCCAGGTCTGTCGAAGTTTCTCCTGCAAAGATCTCTGTTCCTTTCAACTTTGAATGGCAATTAGATTTCCTCCCTATTTTTAAGTGATTTGAAAACAGGACATGCTGCATACTTGGTTCCGGATGCACTTAGAACCTCTGCAATGTTATCTGTAAGCTTTGCTTCTGGTTTCCATGGTTCCAAACCGCTGTCAACCACCACAGCTTTGTCAACAAGTTTTTTGGATAGAGCATAGTTTAAAAGTGCAGTTACAACTCCTCCGTCCTGTCCATGGATCATTGGGGCTTTCGCAGACACTATTTTGATGTAATCACCGATTGCCTTTTTATCATTTTCCTTGCTTAAAATATCATCTGTTATGTAGGTTCTTGGGCATGCAACGTAGCAAAGGTTGCACCCTTCTGGGCATTTACCCCTGAGCTGGGGTTTCCTGTCTTCTATGGATATTATGCTCTCTGGACATGCATAGTAACAGGCTCCACAGAGTACGCAGGCTCCAATGTCAATTACATCACCTTTAAGATCCTTGAACTGACACTTGGAAACTTCTTCCTTGAAGTCCTCATCAAACATGGGTCTTCTGTAGAGAACTGGCCTTGCAACCTTTTCCCTTTTGTTGATCTCCCTGCGATTTTCTTTTTTCTTTTTCTTTGAAAGATTTTCAAGTATTTTAAGTCCAGATTCGGATAAAGGTTTTGTTTTGATATAATTATTTTCCTCAGCATCTTTTAAAAGATTCAAACCCTTATCTGATCTTATTATCACTGTTGACCATCCTTCAGGTGAGCCAACCGATCCTACAGACACGTCAGATAGTTCTGATGAGAAGTCCATGCATATGTTGCAGTTTTTACGTGCACAGGTCTTTGCTTCGTCAAGGGGTATCTTGAGCACGTCATTGTCCTTCAGGAAGAACCATGCGTAGCCTTTTTCAACTCTGCATTCTGTAACATCTTTCATGTTGACGTTGTGTTTTTCGAGGAGCTTTTTCATGTAACTATAGGAGAAGTTTTCCATGCAGAAGAGTCCGATTTTAATGTCTACAGGTGAGGCTCCAAGGTAATCAGAGTATTTTTCCATCTTTGCTGCTGCGATCATATGGCAGGGTGTTCCCACCATTGCAATTTTTCCCTGTTCTGCCATTTTATCCCTCCTCAGATTCTTTACCGTAGAACGGTCTCATACTTCTTGGAATTATCTTTTTGAACTGGTTGAATTTCTCATCCTCGAGTTTGAAGTTGTAACTTTCTAAAAGTTCTTTAAGTTCCTCTTTATCTTCATCTGTCACTTCAATGATGTCAGCATTTTTTCCAAGGCTTTTAATATTTCCAAGGACGTATATGGTTCCTCTTATTATTGATTCACCTGCATCTTCTGACACGTCACCAAGAATGACCATACGACCTCCCATCATGAAGAGTCCCGTCATAAATCCTGAGTTTCCTCCAATTATGATGGTGCCGTTTTTCATTATTTCTCCTGTTCTGGAGCCCACGCTTTTCCTTACAACAACGGTTCCACCATATATTCCCTGGCCGACACCGTCACCTGCTGATCCGTCGATTACAACTTCACCATCTGTCATGTTGTCTGCAGGGAACCATCCTGCATTTTCTGTTATGTGTATCTTTGCTCCATGTATCATTGTGCCAACGAAGTAGCCTGCAGATCCTTCCAGGGTAAGATCAACTGGTTCTGTGAGTCCTGCTGCTATGTAATGCATGGAGTTGGGGTTTTTCACGGTGATGCTTTGGTACTCTGTTGCAGCCCCTTTTATGGCCCTGTTGAGTTCCCTGGACTGGGAGTTTATCTCCTTTGAACTGGCATCAATTTCAATTTCGCGCATTGTACCACCTATCCTTTGAATGTGTAAGCCCTTGTTTCGCCGGGCGAGATCTGTTCGATGTTGTGGGTGTCTATGACCTGGTGGAGGGACATCTCCTCTGAGGCTATTGTAAAGATATCATCGTTTTCAGCCATAACTCCTGGCCTGAGACCGAGCTGGTCTTTTGCTATTCCAATGCCGTCAGGTGTTCCAACCACATATGAAAATGGTCCGTCCATGTCTTTAACTGACTGTTCAAGGGCTTCCTCAAGTTTGTACCCCTCTAAAAGTTTGTCTGCGATGTAGTGCACTATGCACTCTGTGTCGTTGTTTGTCTCAAATATGTGTCCCTTTCTCTCAAGAGGATCCCTTATTTTCCAGTAGTTGGTGATCTGACCGTTGTGCACAACTGTTATGTCGGGCACTATGTAGCTCTGGAAGGGGTGGGCATGGTACCTGTCAACCACACTCTCTGTTGAGAACCTTGTGTGTCCTATTGCATGGGTTCCCATTTTTGAGGCTGTATCGTACCTTTTGGCAATGTCCTTTACAAGTCCAACATCCTTTATCATCTCGAATGAATGAGCTCCGTTTAGAACTTTAACATCATCAATTTTATCAATTTCCATTATCAATGGCTTTAAATGAGAAAATGATTTAAGGCTGATTTTGCACCTGTAAATTATATAGTTTTCCACTGAGGGAATTATTTCTTCTGTTTCTATTGGTGTCACTATGTTTACCATGTTCTTCACAGTTTCAAGAAGACCTGGTTTCTCTTTTACCTCGATGTTTAGAAGGTACTCATTTTTAGCTAATCCGAGACCTCCGTATATTGCGAAACCTGCAGAATCTGGTCCTCTGTGCTGTAGGGCTTCAAGCATCTTTGTGAGTGCATCGCCCACAGGGTGAAGTTTTCTGTCTTTAAACACGATTCCTGCTATTCCACACAATTTAATACCTCCTTTATGAAGTACTCATGAATTCTTGTATCATCTGTAAGTTCAGGGTGAAATGCTGTTGCAATATGATTCCCGAAGGCCACTGCAACTATTTTATCCTGATAGCTTGCAAGTATCTCAACATCATCTCCAACTTCAGATACGTAGGGAGCTCTTATGAAGATACCCTTATATTTACCCCCAAATATCTCGATCTCATCTTCAAAAGAAGACCTTTGACGGCCAAAACCATTCCTTTTAACCTTCATGTCAATCAGGCCAAGTAATGACTGTTCATAATCGGTTTTTGTTGAAAGAAGCACCATTCCAGCACATGTTCCCATAACAGGTATTTTTTTGGTTAGTATTTCCTTTTTTATCCCAGTTTTTTCCATCAGTTTACCAATAACAGTGCTTTCTCCCCCAGATATGATCATTCCATCACAGGCTGAAACATCTGAAGCTGTTTTTACCTTTAAAACTTGAGATTCAATGTTCATATTTTTAAGGGATTTTTCTGTGATTTTGAAATGTTCAGAGACATCTCCTTGCAGATCTAAAATTCCTATTCGTATCATTTCAATGCCTTCCAATCGATGAGCCTGTGTACTCATTGCGTTGAGTTTTTAAGTAGATATTATTTAAAAAACGTGCCAATATAAATCTAGCGGAAATAAATTTCCGAAAACGCGATCAGGTTACTGGATGGTTCTGAAATATATTTTTTTAAACTGCATATTTTTGTACAATGTTCAGAATTTAGTCTGTTAATTCTCTTTTAACTGAACATTTATATAAACTTTTTCAGTTTGCTGTTTTCAAGTCCCCACATATTTTAATTGTTAACCCCTTTGATTTTCTTGATCCATCCAGTTTCTGGCATGATTTGGTGGTGTTTATCTAAACCTGAACTGGAAAAATACCCAGAATAACTCAAAAAAATACAGATATAAATGCGATATGAATGAAAACTAACAGGGTTTTCTAGTTAGAAGTGGGAATATGGTATTAAAAATGATATGTGTATAAATACTTGTATAGAATTAATAGCATTATACATAAATTGCAAAAATTTTTTTAATAAAGGAATTTTTCCAAAATAAAGGAGGTTTTGAAAACCATGGAAAAAACAACCATAGCTTTATTGGTAGTAATAGTACTGTTGGTTGGTGTTGTAGGTTACATGATGGGAAATCAGACTTCTGGAAACCTTTCACTTAACCTGTCGAACAATACAACGAATGGTTCAGATCAGGTAAGCCATTCAAACACACAGCAAACAAGCAGTTCTTCCACAGGAACAACAACTTCAAACACCAAAAAGACTACAAGCAACAACAAGAAGAATGATACTAGTAAGCTAGACAATGAAACAATGAACTGAAATTAACTGAGGTTAAAATTTAAACGGTTTTTAATTAAAGGAAAGGTATGGAATAAAAGAGAATAGTGGTGAACACTTATCCATTTATTTTTTTTATTTGGGTTTCAGCTGGATTTTCTAATTAAACTTAATTTACAGTTGAATTGATTCAATTATTCTTGCACCCCTTCATCACCTGTAATATCTGTTTCATCCAGAGATTCCATAACCTCTTTTGTGTTACTTTTAACAGATTCAGCTGCTTTTAAAAATGCTTTTTTCTCTTTTTCACTCATTTTAATGCGAATTATCCTTTCTATTCCATTGATCCCCAGTTTAACAGGAACTCCCAAACAAACGTCGTTTACAGCTTCTATCTCACTTTCTAGGTACGTGCTAACTGTTAATATCTTTTTGTCATCGCTCAAGATTATATTTACAATATTGGAGATTGCAAATGCTGGTCCATATTCTGTTGAACCCTTCTTGCTGATGACATAATTTCCAGCGCCTTTAACATTTTTAATGATCTTGTCAATGTCAAGGGACTCGTACCTGGAGAAGTGCTTAACCAGAATACCGCCTATGGATGTTGAACTTAAAAGTGGAACCATGTTGTCTCCGTGTTCTCCTATAACACGTGTGTGTATTTCACTTACATGGATGTTGAAGTGTCTTGCAACCAGATTTTTAAGTCTGAGGGAGTCCAAATGGTTTCCAAGGCCAAAAACCTTTGTTTTATTGAATCCAGAGGCTTTCAAAGCCACGTAGGTCATGATGTCAACTGGATTGGATATAACAAGGATTATTGTGTCCGGTGCGTACTCTGCAATTTGCCTTGCATAACCTGCAACTATCTTTGCATTGGGTACGGCCACATCAAGTCTTGACATACCTGCCCTCCTTGGAATTCCTGCAGCTATAATAACGATATTTGAATCTGCAACCTCCTTCATATCAGCTGATGCCCTTATTACAACACCTATATCTTTGGCGGCCATAGCATCGTACATATCCAGTGCTTCACCTTCTATCTTATTGAGACTTTCTTCCCGGGCTATTAATACCAGCTCATCCACAGCACCTTCCTGTGCCAGAGAGAATGCAGCTGCCTTACCCACGGTTCCTGATGCTCCAATAACACTAACTTTCAATTTTAACACCTCCAATAATATCTATTTAATATTTTAAACCATTTCATGGATTTGAATAACTTTAATTGTAACTACTATATTAATTGTAATTTTGAATTGTAACTGTAACTCCAGTTTTTTTAAACTACTACTTTGTTTACTCACCAAACATGGGCAATGCTAACGCGAAAAATAAATTAAAATTATTGAATAACTTGATTTACACGTCAACTAAAAAAAGGTGTAAAAAAAGAAGATTTAAGGTTTGTTGAGGAAATTAGCAGCTACCTTTCGCACGAAGCTGCTTTTATCATTCAAAGCATTCTTCAAAGGTTCTATGGCCCTTTCATCTCCAATGTTTCCAAGACCCCACGCTGCTCCTCCTCTAACAAAACCGCTTTCATCGTTCAAAGCATTTATAAGTGGTTCAACAGCCTTTTTATTTCCTATTTTACCAAGGGCCCAGGCTGCTCCTCCTCGGGCACGCCAGTCTTCATCTGAAAGGGTTTCTATAAGGGGGTCAACTGCAGGATCTCCAAGGTTACCCAGGGCTCCTGAAACTTCCCTTCTAACCCATTTACTTGGATCCTTCAGGCTTGCAATGAGAACATCAACTGCTCTTTTGTTTCCAATGACTCCAAGTACACGAGCTGCACCCTTTCTTATATTTTTATCACCATCGCTCATGGCTGTTATAAGAGGTTCCACGGCTGGTTCTCCTATTTCTTCAAGAAGCTCAGAGGACTGTTTTTGAACAAGCTCGTCGTCATCTTTCAGAGTCTGGATAATCCTTTCAATGTTGGTTTCTCGTTCCATTTATTAACACCCCTTTCATATTATTTCTAAATCAGTTTTAGTAATTGTATAACCCATTTCAGGATGCAGGTTCAGACATGCATTTAATAACATTTTGTTATCTTGTGTTTTTCATTTTAAATATAGTTACCGGCTGTCCATATTTGTTGTGAACCCCGAGTTAAAGTACTCCTATTTTGGGTTTTAAGTCCACATGATGAATTGAATGGAAAATCTATTTTCACCTTTAAATACAACATCTTTAAAAAATATAAGTTTCCAAGGACAAACTAAGTTATACTAAACTTGATGTAAAGATTTATAGATTTGATGTAAGGATTTATAGATTATGTGAGGTCTATCTCCGGGGTTCAGCGATACTTAAGTGTGCACCATCTCCAGAGGGATGATACTTTAAAGGTGGATTATGAAAATTTGGGTATCGAGAATAGATAGCATATTTAAAAACTAAATTTAAAAACTAAATTGTGGGGATCGTGAATAAATATTACGCAGTGATTTTATGTACAAGATAACAGTTATACCTGGTGATGGGATAGGACCTGAAGTAATGAAAGCAGCACTCGCTGTTTTAGAGGCTTCAAATGTTGAATTTGAATATGTAACTGCAAGGGCTGGAAATGAATGTTTTAAAAGGACAGGAACAACGATTCCTGATGAAACAATTTCCACCGCAAAAAAAACTGATGCAACACTTTTTGGCGCGGTTACAACGGTTCCTGGACAGAAAAGTGGAATAATAACTCTCAGAAGAGCACTTGAACTCTACGTGAACCTGCGCCCAGTGAAATCCTATGAAGGAACCCAATCTCTCTTTGATGATGTTAACTTTGTTATAGTGAGGGAAAATACAGAAGGACTTTACTCAGGTATTGAAGAGGACACAGAAGACGGTGCAACAGCTTTGAGGGTTATAACACGAAATGCCTCCGAGCGAATATGCAGATTTGCCTTTGAGTACGCCAGGAAAACTTCAAAGAAGAAGGTAACTGCAGTGCACAAGGCAAACGTCCTTAAAAAGACGGATGGAATATTTAAAGAAGCTTTTTACCGTGTTGGAAGTGATTACCCTGAAATAAAAATGGAAGATTTCTACGTTGATGCAGCTGCAATGTACCTGGTAACAAGGCCCCAGGACTTCGATGTTATTGTCACAACCAACCTCTTTGGGGACATACTGTCCGATGAGGGTGCAGGACTTGTGGGAGGACTTGGACTCATAGCTTCAGCCAATGTAGGTGAAAAAAATGGGCTTTTTGAACCGGTACATGGATCAGCACCGGATATTGCAGGTAAAGGCATTGCAAATCCATCTGCAATGATATTTTCAGCATGCATGATGCTGGACTACCTTGAAGAGTATGAAGAGGCTCGAAAACTTGAAAAAGCAATGAAAGATGTTTTAAAAGAAGGTAAAATCGTAACTCCAGACCTTGGTGGCAGTGCATCAACAATGGAAATGGCTGATGAGGTTAAAAGGAAGTTTAAAGCTTTAAATATGTGATTTCAACCTTTTTTAACTATTATTTTTTTTAACTATTATTTTGAATTTTTTTTATCATGAAATTAGATTTACCATGCATAATATATCTATCATGCAATTTATCATATTTAAACAAAAAATTGGAATTATGAGAGAGTATTATAAAAAAAAGCCTCTTCCTCTTATGTTTAAGGCCCTTACATTGTGGGGCGTTTTTTTAAATCTTTATTGTCCTGAAGATAGGGATACATTTTTTTTCATCTATTATTTCTATTTTTTCGGATAAAACCGGGTTTTTAGTGTTTTTCTCGAGATATTCCTTGAATTCTTTGGATAATCTGTCAATACTCTCCCATCTATGACCTAATTCTTCTGATAATCGATTTACAATTTTTTTTATCTTGATTTAATATTTATATAAAACATTTTCACCTAAAGGTAAGTGTTTGTTGGTAATAAAACATAACCACGTTTATAAACATTATAAGAACCACACTCAGGACAATATACACTGTTGGACCATCGTATACATCTAAAAAAAATTCAAAGCCTTTTCTTCATCCCCAATAAACAATTCCAACACCAAATCATTCTTCATACCTAAGTATAACACCACATACTAATTTAAACCTCTGCACCAATAAACAGATAAGAGTGAAAGATAAGATTAAAAAATAAGATTTCATGAGCAGTAATAGAAAACAAATGAAAAGTATAAAAAACGTATAAAAACTCCAGAATAGCAAGTAAAAATATCTTTTTTCTATTCAAATTTTCTCAGTTAAAATAAATTTTCTCAGTTAAAATTTTGTCAGTTAATATAAAAAAAATTGTCATTTGATATAAATTTTGTTGATCTGAAGGTTAAGATGGTGATTTTTATAGGTGCAGCTATAAAGGTATCTGCTGTACAGCTTTTAGGTGCCAAAAAGCTGGCTGCCAAAAAATCCACAAGTTTTATATGGGATACTTAAACATAAATTATTCCATAGTTCAAGACTGCTAAAGACATTTTAAACATCTTAGGTTAGTTTTTTGAACTCAAAATTGTTCATTATTGATAGACATTGATGAGTGGTACAACTGCTTTAAATTTTTTGTTATACTTTTTGGAGGTGCATATGATGAAAACTACGGTAAGCGTGATAAAAGCGGACGTTGGTAGTGTTGCAGGGCATGTAAAAGCCCACAGTGCGTTGATTAAGAAATGTGATGAGATACTTGCAAAGGCAAAGGAAGAAGAACTTTTAACAGACTATTATATCACCCACTGTGGTGATGACATAGATCTTATAATGACCCATAAAAATGGGGAAGAAAATGAAGAAGTCCATAAACTTGCATTTGATGCATTTATGGAAGCAACAAAAGTTGCAAAAAGCCTTAAACTTTACGGCGCAGGTCAGGACATATTATCAGACACATTTTCAGGTAACATCAAAGGAATGGGACCCGGATGTGCTGAGATGGAGTTCAAAGAAAGACCATCCGACCCAGTATTTGTATTCTGCTGCGACAAAACAGAACCTGGAGCATTCAACCTCCCAATTTTCAGGATGTTTGCAGACCCATTCAACACAGCAGGACTTGTAATTGACCCATCTCTCCACGGAGGATACGACTTTGAAATATATGATGTTATAGAACACAGAAAAGTCACAATGTCCTGTCCAGACGAGATGTACGATGCACTGGCACTCCTCGGTTCAATAGGAAGGTACGTTATAAAACACGTTACAAGAAGAAGCGACGGTGAAATAGCAGCTTCATTAAGTACAGACCGTTTAAACCTCATGGCAGGAAAATACATAGGAAAAGACGACCCTGTTGCAATTGTAAGATCCCAGTCAGGCTTCCCAGCAGCAGGAGAAGTTGTTGAGCCATTCTCATTCCCACACCTTGTAGGTGGATGGATGAGGGGTTCACACAACGGTCCACTAATGCCAGTATCCCAGGCAAATGCCCGCCCTGTAAGATTTGACGGCCCACCAAGGGTAATTGCCCTAGGTTTCCAGGTTGCAGACGCAAGGCTCATAGGACCAGTTGACATGTTCGACGACCCCGCATTCGACAAATCAAGGGAAACTGCATCTGCAGTGGCAGACTACATGAGAAGACACGGCCCATTCGAGCCACACAGGCTGCCTTCAGATGACATGGAGTACACAAGCCTCCCTGGAGTCCTTGAAAAATTAGAAGGTAGATTTGAAGACATGGATTAAGGTTTCAAAACCTAAAATCCTTTTTTTATTTTACAAAACTTAGATCTTTTTGCAGTTTCGATTTCACAGTTTTTTACTGCAGTTTCAATTACAACTTTTTTATTTTTTTACAGATCTTTATTAGATCTTTGACTCGAGTTCACAGAGCTTGGATGGTAAATCCAGAATTTTTTCTACCTTATCCATAACAGCGCTGTCACTTGTTGCAACAATTCCATCAACCTCATTTGATAATTTTACAAGTTCAAAATCTGTATTTCTTGAGGTAAATGCACACCCCTTAATTTCATAACCCCTGATTATTTTATTTGTGAGTTTTGCAAGCTCTCCGCTCCGGCTTACAGGGCTGTCATAGATGAATTTCACACAGTAAGGTTTATAAGGTTTTAAAATGGAAATGATATGGTTGAGGGCAGCTTCTGTCCATTTATTGATCCTGTACTTGCCAAAAACAGCATTAACATCCCTTAGAACACCATCGTCGCATGCAACAATGGATCTTCTGTCTTTGTATATGCTTTCAACAGTTATGAGCACGTTGTAACCATCTACAAAAAGAGTTCTGCCACCTACTTGGTGAATGTCAATGAGCTTTTCCCGTCTTTTAATGGATTCTTTTCTTGAAAAAACAGTCCTCACCAGATGGTTTCTTTGCATCATGTTAAGGAGGTACCTGTTTGCAACAAAATTCACTGCAGACTTTTTCCTGTAACCCCTCTCAAGAAGAAACCTAAGGTCAAATGCGGCAGTTTTGATCTTGCTTTTGTATTCTGGGTCCTGAAGTTTCATTTTTTTAAGTGTTACCAGTTATTTGTTAAGTTTTGAGTGGTAATTATTAAATAAAATTAAATTAAAACTTACTTAAGTGAATAATGTATCGATCAAAATAATAAATGAAATAATAAATGAAGTAGTGGTTAAAATAAGTTTCATCGTGTTGTTTTCTGATTAATATTTTTTTATGATCCATTTATCGTATTCATTGTAATCCTGATGATTAACATCCCTGATGATTAACGAGATGATTGATGAGTGTATTCAACCCCTTCTTTTGGCCACCATAATAAGCACCCTGTCCGAGGCGTTTTCTGCACGATCAACAATTTTTCCAAGTCTTCTCACGATACTTTTAAGTTCTATTAAGCTTAAAATATCAAATTCCTGGTTTCTGTAAGCTTCATAGATTTTTTTTATTAAACTCCTCTCTAATTTGTCGGAGTACTCTTCTTTCCTTTCTATTTCATGTGCCTTTTTTATTGCATCTCCAAGATCAACATCCAATGATTCAACACAATTTTTTAGGGCGTAAACTGTATCACATACAGATTCTGTGAGTTCTGAAAAGTCTTGCTTGAAATTTTCAGGGAACTGTACTCTGCTGAGACATATTCCATAGGCAGCTTCTTCCGTCATATCTGCAACACGATCAACTTCTTCAGCCAGCACTATCCTGTCTTCGCGATCAAATGGTAAAAAAGCACCTTCGTAATACTCTATTTCCATGTGGCGGCGGATTTCATCGGCAGAGTGCTCAAGTTTTGATATCTCAGCCACCTTTTTGTTCAGGGTTTCAAAATCGTTTCTATAAAAACAATCCATAAGTTCCTTAAGTTTGTCAATGCACTCATAAACAGTTTCAACATGTTTTTTTGAGTTTTTTTCAACTTCGGACTCTTTTTTAAACAGTTTTTTCATTTTATCCCTTTTTTTAATTCTTTAAGATATAATGTAGGGATTAGAAAAATGTTTTATGGTTAGTCACTGTATTGATCTTGCGATCATATAATTCCATGGATCAAGCGTATTGCATCCAGAAGTCCATGTGCATAGGCTATACAGCCAAATGCCGTCATAAGATCCTTTTTTTCAAGGTAGTATTCTGTGTCCTTGGCATAGTCCCTGGCCATGTCCACCACTTTTTTCTCTCCATCAGGAATTTTTATTGACTCCAGTTCTTTTATATTTTTTGAAAAAAGTTCAATGTCACTTACAATTCGTTTATCATCACTCATTTTATCACTTTATCCAGTTCAATCCAGGTTAACTTAAGAGGGAAAGATATATGAAGAAAAATTATATCTCAAAAACTTATTTAATTGTTTTTTAACTCTTTCCATGAATGATAAACTCTTTGTACAACTGTTAAGTATCCGAGTATCATTATAATTACAACTGCAAGACCAAGGAAGTTTAAACCGAACACCTGGAAGCTTAGGAAGTAGTTTAAGAATGCTCCAGCCATCAATATGACAAGGCGTTCTGCACGTTCTGCAATTCCAACGCTGCACTTTATACCCTCTGATTCTGCTCTGGCTCTGACGTAGCTCACTGTTAATGAAGCGTGAAGAGCTAAAATACCGTACATCCAGTTTACAAATCCTCCGTATATTATTCCAATGATAAGGAAGGCATCTGCAAATCGGTCGGAGGTTGAGTCCAGCACGCCTCCAAACTTCGTGGTTGAATGATGGCTCCTTGCAACTGCACCATCTACCATATCTACAAATCCTCCAAGAGCTATGAATATTCCTCCCAGAAGTGCATCACCCCTGGCAAACATGTAAGCTGCCAGTAAACTTACAAGAAGGCCTGTTATGGTTAAAATGTTGGGATTTACGTTGATCTTTTTTGCAATGGGGTCCAGGATTGTTTTGACTTGCGGTCGCAGTTTGTTAAGCATAACCCTAATTTAGGTTTCACACTCATATATAGTTTGGACACCAAAGGATGGTTAAGATGAGGACTGTATCAAAGATGAAGATAGTAAAAATAAATTCAAAGGATCCTGAAATTGAGAAAATAGAATATGCAAGAGAAATTTTAAAGGATGGAGGCCTAGTTGTTTATCCAACTGACACTATTTACGGAATTGGAGCTGACATATCCAATGAAAAAGCTGTAAAAAAGGTTTATAAAGCAAAAAGAAGGTCTCAAACCAAACCAGTGTCTGTCTGTTTATCCAAAATTGAAGAGATAGGGCAGGTGGCCCATGTTGATGATAGTACTGAAAAGTTCATTCGCAAAATCTTACCAGGTCCGTTTACAATAATTTTAAAGAAAAAAAAGGAGATATCACCCCTTTTGACTGGGGGTAAAAGTAAAATAGGTGTTAGAATTCCGCAGAGCAGAGTTTGCATGGAACTTTCGAGAAATCTTCCTATAACAACCACAAGTGCCAATATATCTGGCATGAATGTTTTAGAGTCTTCAAATGACGTTGTGAAACAGCTTGGGAATAGTGTTGATCTCATGATCGATGCCGGAATCTGTAAACATGGGGCTCCATCCACCGTGGTTGACATGACCACTTTTCCACCGAGGGTTCTCAGGAAAGGTTCAGGTTTTGAAAGGGTTATAAAACTGTTAAAAGAGGAATAAGATTGTATAAGGTGGGATTGGGTTGTATAAAGTAGGATGGGATTGCATAAATTAAAATGCAGTTACATAACGGATAATTTTCATAGTAATGGATTTAACTTGGATTTAAAAGATTTTAGAATAAAATGAGCCTGGTAAAGTAAAAAAAATTTTTTTTAAATAGAAAAAGATTGGAAAGGATTAAAATTTAGGAATATGGTATTCTAACAGAAGATATAACCCTAAATGGCATAAAAAATTGAAAAATAAAATTTAAAGGTTATAAATACTTTAAAAAAATATTAAATTTCAAATTAAATTTCAAATTAAGTTTCAAATTAAGTTTCAATAAAGGATTTTATAGTAAAAGATTAAATGAAATTGTCAAATGATCTTTTTTTAAATAAATCTTTTTAAAATCTTTTTAAAATGAAAAAAATGAAGCTTTAAAACTTTTTGATATATTTTGATGCTGTAACTCTAATTATTTTTGAATTTAAAAGTTATATTACTCTTTTGTAAATCTTAAATGATCATAACACAAAATATCATAACACAAAAAAAATGTTAGAAAGCTCCCAAATAAAAGAAAGCTCCCAAATAAATAGATAAAACCAAAAAATAGATAAAAATCTATGGGAAAAATTATTTTTGATTTTTTTTAAGATCCTTAAATTTTTAAAATCCTTAAAATAAATTTAGGTGGCTTAATTTTAGGAGAATTCATGTTGAAGGGGCTTAGGGTATCTGACTTTCAATGTTCTGGTACCAGCCTTCTCCTGTTTTACCCTCAAATTTGGGCTTTATAAAGCTTCTCCATATTGTTTCTAGCATTACCTTGAACATGTACTTGTGTTTCCAGAGGTACCTTGGTCGGGTGTAAAATTTAAGGTAAGCCTCGGTTAACTTTTTCTCAACAAGTTTTCTATCCAATCCAATGTTTTCATATTTTATAACAGATTTTAAAACCGTGTATTTGTCCCAGTCTTCAGTGCTCAGAAGTTTTTTCTTTTTTAACTCGTAGTAAATAGGTGTTCCTGGAAATGGGGTGAGTATTGAAAACTGGCTGTAATCAGCATCCAGTTTTATTGAAAAATCTATGGTCTGGTCTATTTCATCTGCTGTTTCTCCGGGGAATCCAAGGATGAATGAGGTTAAAACACCGATACTTATATCTTTTGCAGCTTTAACTGCATCTTCGGCCTGTTTTAAGGTTATTCCTTTTTTCATAAGGTTTAGAACCCTCTGAGAGCCTGATTCAACACCGTAGTAAAGGGTGTTCAATCCGGAACTTTTCAGATTTTTTAACAGGTCCCTGTTTACCATGTCAACCCGTGAAGATGCCACGTAACGTACGTCAAGTTCTCTAGCCTTCATTTCATCTGCTATTGCGTTGGCACGCCTTTTGTTTAACATGAATGTATCGTCGATGAATGCCAGATCCTTGATCTTGTATTTGTCTATGAGCTCTTCAATTTCATCCACAACATTTTCCGGACTCCTTGACCTGAATTTTTTGCCCATTATCATGGATGAAGAACAGTAACCACAGGAGTAAACACATCCCCTGCTTGTTATCATGTCGCTTTGCCCATTTTTTGTGGCTTCATACTTCTTGAAGGGAACGAGGTGCCTTGCAGGAAATGGAATTGAATCAAGATCCTTGATCAGAGGTCTGGGTTGAGTTAATTTAATCTTGCCGCTGTTGCAGTCCCTGTAAGATATTCCCTTAACTTCCGATAGTTTGTCCATACCGTGCTTCAGGAAGGTTTCTGCCAGATCCGCTATTGTGGCTTCTCCTTCCCCAACAACAACAGCATCAAGGCCTTTTACATTTTTAAGGGTTTCAATAGGTCTGAAAGTTGTGTGGGGTCCTCCTATTATGTTCAAAACATTTGGAAGGGCTTTTTTGATACTTTCACTGTACTTCAATGCTTTTTTTATGTTAGATGTGCTTGCTGTAAGTCCCACAACTGAAGGATTGATCTTTGAAACCAGTTTCGTGATCCTCTCGGCACCCATTTGGGTTGCATCATCGTCTAATATTTTAACCGACATTCCTGCTTTTTCAATGGCTGCAGCCAGGTACATGAGATTTAACGGAGGAACCTGGAACCCTAAACCGTTTTTAACTGCATTTTCATCATAGGGATTTATCAATACCACATCCATAAGTTTCACTCTCCTGAGTTTCTACAGATATTTTACTAATAAACTTTTTTTCTTAATTCAAGTTTATCAGGCACGTTTTTTTAATTTAGAATTAATTTTTAATTTAGAATCATTTTGCTGTGGATTTTTGGGGTTCTGCAGAGAAGATCTTGTTCCACTCCTCTTCGTTGTTTATGCAGCCGGGATCCGGTGCAAGGATATCATGGAAGTAGTTGTAGGCTCTGGCTCTGCAACCTCCACAAACATCTCTGGATTCACATTTTCCGCAGTGTTCGCTGAGTATTTCCTTGTTTCGAAGTTTAGCCAGAAGTTCATTGTTTTTCCACAGGTCATCAAAATCATCTTCAAGCAGGTTGCCAACCTTCACTTCATCTTCATGGGGAAAGAAGACGCAGGGGTAAATGTCCCCGTTTGGTTCAATGCTCAGATAAAATCTTCCTGCTCCACATCCACCTATGAAGTCTGCAAGCTGCATAACTGCAGGATTGCTGTACTCTGGATTGTAAAAATGTGTTGGAATCATTGCATGATCCTTTGAAACCATTGATTCTGCAACTCTTGCGTACTGTGGTGCCGTTGATAAAATCTGCATATCATCGCTATTGTCATTGTAAGCATCTTTAAGGAGTTTGTAACGTTTTTCTGGGGAGATATCCAGGTTTTTAATTTCGTTCCCCTTACCCGTTGGTATGAAGTTGTAAAGCATGAACCAGTCAACACCTAAACCTTTAACGAAATCAGCCATGTCATGTATTTCATTGTAATTGTGTTCTGTAACTGTTGTTGCAACTTCAACAAACATGTCCTCTTTTACACAATTTTCAACAGCTTTAACAGCTTTACTCCATGCACCGTCAACTCCCCTAAATTTGTCGTGTGTTTTAGGGTTTAAACCATCTATACTTATTTGAACAAAGTTTAAACCGGCTTCTGCAAATTTTTTACAGGTTTTGGGGTTTGAAAGTGCGTAACCGTTTGTTGCAATGGCAGGGAACATTCCAAGTTCTTTGCAGCGTTCTATGAATTTCAGGATGTTTGGATGTACAGTTGGTTCACCTCCTGAAAATGCAACGGATGTTACACCGGATTTTGCCAGGATGTCAAGTCCTCCCAGGATCTCCTCGGAACTCAGCTCATCTACATCCTTTTTACCAGCATTTTCATAGCAGTGAACACATTTCAGGTTGCAAGCATGGGTTATGTTCCAGACTATTTGAAACGGTGCTCCAGGAATAAAGGGTTTTTTAACACCAAACTGGGCTATGCCTTTTAGCACACTCGTGAGTCCCTTGGCCCAGTAATCGTCCTGCATCTGATTTTTAAGTTCATCTTCAGAAACTCCGAAACTTTCTGATCCCTTTTTAATAACGAAACCTATAAACCGTGACATTAAACGACATTTAAGGCAAGATTCCTTCTCTAAATTGTTTCCTTTGTCTAAATAAATCTTTAAACCCTGTTCGAGTCGATTTTTTTTATCTTTTTCACAGTAGTTTAAGGCTTTTTGAAGCAAAAGTTTCGACATTGGATTATCAACTATACTTTCAAAGGTCTGAATCATGTTTCCAAGATCTGGCTGAGCACTGTTTTTTGAACAGCATTCAGCGGCTTTTAATCCATCATCCATCATCATACCCCCTTAAATTTACTTCTTTTCAGAAATTCCTCCTTACTTAAAAAATTTTCACTTTGTCTTGGTTTCTCTAAATTTTGGGTCCCCCTTAGGAAAATATCAACAAAATCTTTGAATTTCATTTCAGGGTCATCTAAAACGCTTTCATTGCATATTTTTTTGGAAAAAGTGCTGTAAAATATATAGCTTAAGTAATTGAAGGCTGCAATATCGGGGTCAACGTTCCGTATGGTCTTTTTTTCGATCTGTTCTTTGAAATATTCGCTGAGATGTTTGAGGATTTTTTTCAGGAATGAAGCAAGGTTGTGTGCAATTTCTGGTCTTTTACGTCCTTCTGCAATCAACATAATTATGAAATCCATTCTTTCATCTAAAAATTTCATAATGTTCATTCCAAGGGTTAAAAGACATTCCTGAACCTGGGTGCTTTTTTCCATTAAAAGAATTGAATCAAGGGTTTGGATGCTTTTTCTTTGATTCTGTTCTATCACAGTTTTTAGGATATTTTCTTTGGAACGAAATTTACGAAAGAGAGTTACTTCATTTACATTGGCTTCTTTGGCTATTTTCCTGGTTGTAGCTCCTTCATATCCTTTCTTTGAAAATACGTCCATAGCGGCATCCAAAATTCGGTTACTGATATCATCCACGTTTTCACCTCGATTGTCATTTTTTTGCTATCGATGTTTGCTATGTATGTAAGTACATACTTACAGTATTTAAATTTTTTGATTTTTTAAGATTTTGATAGAACTAATAGAATTAATAATATAAATTCAAGGAAAATTAGTACAAATTGGGCTCACATTAAACTTACATTAAAAATTAGACCACCCTAAAAAAAGACCACCCCCCCCTAAAAAATATCTTAAAAAATTAAACTTATCTAAAAAATCTGCATCATGGAAACTACTTACAAAATTATTTTTACTATGAAACTAAAAACTAATATAAAAACTGCATAAAAAATAGGGATCTAAATAGGGTTTTAAGGTAAATATGAAGCTGTATTAAGGATTTAAGGCACATTAAAAGTAATTTAGTTCTACAGAAGAGGTATTAAAGTGAAATTTTTAGGTAATCTGGAAGAAAATGATAGAATACTCACTAATTCACCTATAGATAATATAATAGGTGGTGGTGTTGAAAAAGGTTGTGTTACACAGTTTTACGGGCCTCCGGGTTCCGGTAAAACCAATGTGGTTCTCCAGCTCCTTGTTCAATGCGCAAAAAATGGTGATAAAGCCATATTTGTGGATACAGAGGGTGGATTATCAATAGAACGGGTAAAACAAATATCTGGCCCGGATTTTGATAAATTTGCAAGTAGAATAATGATATGCGAACCAACAACCTTTAAAGAGCAAGATGATGTTTTGAAGAAGTTGGAAACGTTTATAGACTCTAAAGCTGAACGCATTGAGCTCATAGTCCTTGATTCTGCTGTTGCACTTTACAGGCTCAAGGATGGTGATTCTACACAGATGAACCGCGAACTGGGAAAACAGATGGCCACACTTTCCAGAATAGCCCGAAAACATGGTATTGCAGTTGTTGTCACAAATCATATTTACTCTGTTTTTGAAGGTGACGGCATGGTGGAACCCGTAGGTGGAACCATCCTTAAATACTGGAGTAAGATTATGGTGGAACTTGTCCGGGTTAACGGAAGCGGAGAAAGATTTGCAGTTTTAAAAAGACACAGAAGCCGACCTGAAGGACTCAGGGCGCGTTTTCGGATAGTGGACCACGGCCTTGAATAGCTAACTTGGGCACCGAACTATATCCATATAATCATTATTTTAAGATGCATCTGCGGTTTTTAGTCTTGGGCTTGATCTATTGCTTTTTTGGGGGTTGGTACGGTAGATGCTTAAGATTTAATGTATAACTTCATAGATTGAGTATTTTTTAGATGTAGTTTTGCAGTATACCAAAGGTGCTGGAACTTTGAGTAAAGGAATCTTATTAAAAACTGGAATATTTAAGTGGAGAATATAAATCAAACAGAGTTGAATGTTACTGATGCTATAATAAATGTTGAGTAAATGTTGAATAGATAATTTTAAATCATGTTAAAATACAGTTTATACTGAAAACAAGTGAGACATGAAAAGAAAACAAGTGAGACATGAAAAACTTTAATGAAATTAAAATTTAAATTAAACTGTTAGTAGGTGGACTGTTAAATTTGTAGTGCTTATACATCAGATAATATTAATTCAAAAATCTTTAAATTTAATTCAAAAATCTTTAAATAAAATACTTAAATTTAGTCAAAACTTCAATGGAATTAGCAACTAAATGAAGGCACTGTTTAAAGGATAAGATATCAGAGCTCTAAATGATCGATTGGATGGTTACACTAAACTTTAGTTTTTATAAACCTATTTTGAGAATTACGTGTTGTGAGATGTATGATTTCACCAAAAAAGTATGCAAGATCTGCAAAAATGATACCAAATGGTTTTAAAACGGCAAATGAATTTTTCAACTACCTTTACAATGATAAAGACATGATCTGGATGGGACAGAACACCAACCATCTCCATGATGAAAATGCCATTATGGACGCCATGCTCCAGAGCGTCAAAAAGAGGGATTACTGCAAGTATCCTCCATCTGATGGATTTCCAGAACTTAAAGAATTGGTACTTGAAGATCTGGGCCTTAAAGATGGATTTGAAATGATGATAACAGCGGGAGGTACAGAATCAATTTACCTCTGTGCGAATGACATTCTGGAACCGGAGAATAACACCATAACCTGTGATCCCGGTTACCTTATCATAGATAACTTTGCAAGTAGATTCGGGGACCATGTAAATTCCGTGCCCATTTACAACTCTGAGTGCGGTTACAAGTTAACACCAGAACTTGTCAGGGAAAACATGGATGAAAATACCAAGCTGGTGGTTCTCATCGATCCATTGAACCCGCTGGGATCATCTTACACCAAGGAAGAGATGAAAGACTTTGCTGATCTGGCCGAGGACAACGACATCTACCTTTTAAATGATGTGACCTACCGTGATTTTGCAAGGGATCCACAGCTTGCAGCAAAGTACGCACCAGAACATACACTGACCATTTACAGCTTCTCAAAGATATATGGAATGGCAGGTATGAGAATAGGTGGTGTTGCTGCAATGCCAGAGCTTATCAGTTCCCTTAAAAGTATCGTGATAAACGACCTTGGAACCAACAGCGTGTCCCAGAGTGGAGCAATAGCAGCCATTAAAACCAAAAGTCAGTGGATAGACAGGATCAGAAATACAACGAGGGGAAATCAGAAAATCATTAAAAAGGCAGTTGACCAGGTTGAGGGAGCATTTATACCAGTTTACCCATCAGACGCCAACATGATGGCAATAGACCTTTATGATGCTGGCTTAAAACCAATGGATGTTGCAGAGTATCTTCTGGGCAAAAAGATATTCACAAGAGAAGGTAATTACACAAGCAAACTATTTGGGCACCGCTACCTCAGGGTGAGCTACTCTGTGCCAACAAAGGATGTTGAGTACTTTGCAGATTCTTTCCTTGAAGCTGTTGATGCTTTAAAACCCAAAAAAGTTTAAATAAATAGATTTTATTTTCTTGAATTTATTTTTTTCTAAATTTTTTAAGTTTTGAATCCTTTTATTTTAAAAACTTATTTTAAAGCCTTTTTTTAGTTTTTTATTTAATTTAATTTCTTTATTTTACACATTTTTGTCATGATTCTCATGAAGGCATCATACATAGAAGAAACCTCTGAAGTCTGATCAAAATGGAAATACTTAAAAAGTACTCAAAGGGTGAAAACCTAAAATCTTATTTTGTTATTTTTTTAAGATCATGGAGTTAATTTTTAATCATGTGGCACATGTTAAGAAGGTTATAAATCAAAAAGAATTAATTGGGTAAGATTTAAATCAGATCAAAGATCATCGATGTTATTGCTATTATCGATGTTATTGCTAGATGCAGGAAAATTGATATAACTCATGAAATCAAAGAAAACTGGAATTTTTCCAGAATACAGGTTTTTTCATGTTTAATAGTTACTTTTAAAAAAAAGTGTAAAAACAATGAATTAAGGTACTGGAATCACTTAAAAATAAAAATCAGCACTTAAAACCAAATTGATCTTTAAATGAGGGGATCATCTTGCAGGAATAAAGTCAGGATCCTTTTTTAGCAAAATAAAAAAAAAATCAACGGTGTTAAATTGATAGATCGTGTACTAGAAAATGCTTTAAATGGGGAAGAACTCAGTAAAGACGATTTTTTAACTCTTTTCAAGTTGGAAAAGCATGAAGACTTGTTGAAACTTTGTGAAACTGCAACAGAAATTAGAAACTCCCGAGCAAAGCATATAAAATTAACATCAACCATCCACATTACCAACGTGTGTAAGATAAACCCAAAGTGTAAGTACTGTGGATTTGCAGCTCAAACATCCAAGGATGGATACTGCCAGCCGTTCTTCAAACGTGATGAGGAAATACTGCAGGCTGCAAAGGTCGTTGAAAAATCCGGGATTCCCAGAATAAGCTGTTCTGGAGCCCACGGATACAATGGAAAACAGGCTGTTAAAGCTGCACAGATAGTGAAGGAAAACACCTCACTGGAGCTTCTGGTCAACGTTGGTGCAGACCTCAACGATGAATCTATGGAGGTTTTAAACAAATACGGGACAAACACGGTCTGCTGCAACCTTGAAACCACCAATGAAAAACTTTTCAACCACCTAAAGCCTGGTGAAAAACTGAGGGATAGAGTAAAAATATGCAGTATGGTGGGCAGCCACAACATGGAACTCTCGTCTGGTATTCTGGTAGGGGTGGGAGAATCCTATGAGGACATAGTGGACCACATGTTCACCCTGAAAAAGTTTGCAGGTTTAGGAGAAGTTCCTATAATGGGCTTCAACCCTTACAAGGATACCCCAATGGAAAACCATCCTCCATGTTCACTTGAACGTCAGATGAAAACCATTGCAATTGCAAGGTTGATGTTCAGGGACCTCAGGGTCACGGTCCCAACACCAACCATAGGTCCTGAAAACATTAAATTCTCCCTGAATGCCGGTGCAGACAACCTTGCAACGGTTATTCCTGAGGATTATCCCCTAAAAGTTAGGGGAGTTGGCTCTCCAGATTATGGGAACCTGAAGGAAGTTGTGAGTACCATCAGAAAAATGGGGCTGAAACCGCAGCTCAACCTGGGAATTAACATGGAGAACAGTTAAGTCCAATGATAAAGCCGTATCAGATGTTGAATCTTTGTTTTCATATCCTTTTAAAACTAAAAAAATTAATAGGGCTTTAAGAAAAAACAGTATTTTAAGAAAAAATCAATAAAATCTAGGAATCAATTGGGAATCAATGACAATAAAAATATTTAAATCATAAAAAACGTTTAAACCCCATAAAAAAACATTTAAAAGAATGAATTTAAAAGAATGAATTTAAAAGAATGAATTTAAAAGAATGAATTTAGATCAAAGGAGATTAAATTGGATTTTGAAGATTTAATAAAGGAAGCATTTGAAGAGTCCATTGAAAACAGGAGAATGGGAGACAAACATGGGGAAGTGGAAGCTATACGCCGCTACATTCGATCCGCAACCAGAATTGTGGTTCCAAACAAAAACCATGTGAAAACAGAGATTGTAAACCAGGTTTTAGAGGATTTTGGACTTCCAAAGGCAGAGCACCTGCAGATAAACACCAACCCCGCAGATTTAACCCGCATTCCCGCAAATTCAAAGGCACTGATGGCGCTCGACCAGTGCAAATGTGACCTGGTAATTGCCAGGGGAAGACTGGGAGTACCGGGATCCGGTTCCCTTCTGGTTATAGTTGATGCTAAAGGAAGAGTGTTAACAGCTGCAATCTCACCACCACATGTTGTACACAAGAAGAGTTTAGAACAGGCTGTAAAAGATGAAATGGTTCAGGCACTGGAAAGAATTGGCATGGAAAGAATTGACACGGTGAGAAAATGAATCTGGAACACCCGTCCCGAAAAAATGATTCCATGCGAGAAACTGGAATAACATCAGAAGTGTTCACGACACGTTCCAGTACACGAGTTAAGGATGTAATTCAGTGTATAACTGAAAAAAAGTCCGAAGCTGCATTTGAATGGATAAAATCCCTTGATCTTGATGTGGAAAATTCAGTTATCTTCGGGGCGTACATGACAGGGATCGAGCTGGCAAGCAGTTTGAAGGAAATTTCAAATGTCTCAGTTGTGGACATATATCCACACATGAAAAGCCTGGTTGAAAATGAAGTTGGAACTGATGTTAAATTTTATTCAAATATTGATCAGGGCCTGAAATTAATTAAAGCTGCGGATCTGGTTGTTGACACAACAGGACTTGGGGGTTTGAAGCCTGAGGCAGCCAGTGCATTCAACGGCAAAATCTTTTTGGTGGAAGATCCAACATCAGACGGCAGTGATAAGGTTATTCTTAAAAAAAACAACATAAAAAATAGGATACAGCTTTCAAATGCAGATCACATGGGAATTCTAAAAACTAGAGGTTTAAACACCAAGACATCAGGCACAATGACTTTAACCATTGAAACACTCAGAAAAAGCCTTGAAAACGTTCTTCAGGGAGAAGGAGTCCTTTACGGGGTGGTAGCAATGGATTTCTATGAGGGCATTCTCTTCAAAGAAAAAAACGTCCAGAAATTTCTGAAAGCCGCTGAAAAACCCGCACTCACTGTGTCTTCTTTAACTCCAGTTCAGTGTGATGACATGATTCAAAAACAACTTTCAAAGCTAAACTCAAAGGTGGAATATGTTAGCATCTGAACTTTTTAAAATACTGGAGCGAATGATCCCCCCGGAACTTGCAGTTTCTGGGGACAGAATAGGATTTTCAGGTCCTGGAGACCCCCAGAAAATCAGTGTTGAAAAGGTGGGTGTGGCGCTGGATCTTCCATACAAACTAGATGAAAACTTAAAAGGTTCTGATGTTGTTTTATGTCACCATCCACCAGTTTTTGAGCCTGAAATTCCTGTATACGTGGTTCACTCCAACTGGGACATTGTTGCTGGAGGAGCCAATGATGCCCTTGCAGCTTGCCTGGGCCTTGAGGTTATGGATATTTTTGATGAAAAAACAGGCATTGGAAGGATATGTTCAACTTCCACAACCCTTGAAAAGTTCATGAAGAAGGTTTTAAACGTTCTTCCAGCGGATTATTTGGAGGTGGTTAAAGCTGGACATGATGAGATTGAGAGGGTTGCCATTGTATCGGGTTTCGGACTCAACATGAGGTACATGGAACTTGCAGCTGACTGGGATGTTGACCTCTACCTTTCAGGGGATCTTGATCACAGAAGCGCTGTTCTGGCCCAAAAGCTTGGAATAAACGTTCTAGATGCAACACACTATGCAACTGAAATTCCAGGCCTTGAAAAACTGTCAGAACTCGTCTCTGGTCTGGGTCTTGAAGCAGAGATCTCAAAGCCTGGGGTTCCATGGGAGATAATCAAGTAAGGATTTCTCATGATAAAACTGTCATGAATCTTCAGTTTTATTCAGGATTTTAACATGGGATTTGAAGCTTGGAATTTGTGGAACTGTGGAAAAACCTTCAAATTAACACGTTAATAACATAAATGGATTTAACCATACTAAAGTAATACATTATCATAAAAAAGTATTTATAAGAGTATTTTCAATATGTTAATGTGTGGAGAAGTATTGTACATCCTCAAACCTCCTCAAACCTAAAGCCATTAAAAAAAATTTCAAAACCAGAAAAAAGGATAAAGGGCATTTTCAAAAAAAAATTTAGCTACAAAACTCGCTCAAATGTATCACTAAAATTTTTTTCATGCCCATTGGATCCTTTTTCTATAAACCAGCTTTTAAACACTTTGGGATAAGTAGATTTTTGAGGGCAAAACGTAACACGTAAAGAGTAACTTTTTCAGAGTTTGCTTTAAAGCTTTAACTGGATAAAACCACATTTTTAAGAAATTTCAGATGAGTACCCATTTTTTTTAATTGAGTTTCGGTGATTAGAGTATTGTTAAACTACCGAAAATTAACTGTAGTTAAGTATGTAACTTATTAAACTTGTTGAGATAGTACCCATTAAACTGGTTTTTTTTTTATCTGATTAAATTTTTCAGGTTTTATTCAGATAAACAGTGAAAAAATTTTGGTATTTAACTATAAAGGTATTTAACTATAAAAAAATTGAAAATTTTTAAATTAAAATATTTAAATTAAAATATTTTTAAAGGTGATACTATTGGACATTGAAGCAATTGAAAATCAGATGATTCCAAATGGACGTGTAATACTTGCAGGGGTTGGAAGGCTCGGTATAAGAGTGGGAATTAACCTTCTTCAGATTCACAGGGGCGGACCCCGCACAATAACCGCAGTTGACGGCCAGAAGATCTCAGGTTCAGACATTATATTCCACATGCTCGGTGGAGAGAACGGACAGTACAAAGTGGACCTCCTCTCCAAGCTATCAACTCACCCCGCAGATTATAGAGCTGTTGAACCTGTGAAAGAAGATCTAAACCCTGAAAACATGGATATTGTTAAGGGAGACGTTGTATCAATACAGATAGCCGGTGGAAACACCATACCAACCACAGCTGCCATAATCAGGAAGGCCCATGAAAATGGTGCAAGAACCATAAGTACAGCGGGAGTTTTTGGTATAGATGAACCAGTTTCTGCAATGGATATTTCCAAGGCAGATGAAGAAAATCCCATCATTGCAGAACTTAAAAGGCAGGGTGTTGAAAGAAACCATACAATTGTAACGACTGGAAAGGTCCTAAGGGACAGGCTGCCCATAACTCCATACACCCTGGACGAGATGGCAAGGGTACTTACCATTGAAATTCTAAAGGCTCTATGATCTAAAAGCTCTATGATATTTATGATACTTAGGATACTTAGGATACTTAGGATACTTAGGATACTTATGATAATTATGATAAAGATGGTACCATGATAAAAATTGCAACAGCTGAATGCTTCACACACGGCATCATCGGAAAGGAACTTCACGCTGCATCCAGAGGTTATCCTTTGGAGTTTAACCCTGGATTGGAATATCCTGAGGAAATATCTGTTGTTTGCAGCATGTTCGTACCCACCTTCCAAGCCCTCAAGGATGTGCTGAAAGTTGATTCAGCACCAGTTCCCTTTGAAACACTTGACGGAATAAAGGTTTACAAAGAAAAAGAAGATAAAAAGGTGGCAGCTTTAATGGCAGAAGCTGCTAAAAAACTTTCAAAGGCAGACATTGGCATTGGAACAACTGCAGGCATAGGTCGAGGCGCTGTAGCCATTTCATACAAGAATTTTACTGTTGTGACCACGTCGGATGTTTCCTGCGACTTCAGATCCGCAAGCCCCTCTCAAATAATCTCAAGGCAGAACTCAGGAGTTCAGAAGGCATTTAAACTTCTTAAAAAAGTCCTGGAAGAAACATTAGACGATCTCAAAGATGAAAACATTGAAATCTTTTACAGGTGAGCGGGGTTTAAGGTTAAATCCTTTATTTAAAACCTTTAAACTTCCTGTTTAGTTTTTAAATCCTTTATTTAATCATTAAATCCCTATTAAAACTTAAAATTCTTATTTAAAACCCTTAAATTTTTTTCTTAAAGTAAAATTCTTCTTAAAGTAAAACTCATTTTTTCTGATTTTAGTCTTATTTTAACTTTATTTTAAAATTTTAATGCTATTTTGAGTTATTTAATATAAAATTTGATATTTTAATAAAACTATCTTTAACTTTTAATAATCTACCTAAAATTAGAAGTTTTATAAAAAATTTGAAATTTCTATTTTTTAAGATTTCTATTTTTTATAAGTAATTATCCATAAACAAAAATAAAGAAGGAAAATAAAAAAAATGTTTTAAGGGCAGTTTTTAAAAGAGAACTGTTTTTAGGGTTTTTAAGGTTTTTAAATTGTTTAAAATTATTTGGAGTAGATCAATCTTCCAGATAGTAATATTCTCCCTTTTCCTTCTGTTCCCTGTCCAGGTAACTTCCAAACTTGTTAACACGGGGTCTTTTGGTTTCCTTGTCCCGGCGGAAGGTCACTCCCACATCTGAAAGGAACTTGTTCATTGCAGAGCGGAGGTCCATTGGACTGGTTGCACGTCCTTCAACTCCGGGTTCTCCGTAGAAGACCATTGCACGGTCTGAAATGTAGTCTATAAAGACTATGTCATGGTCTATTATGATTGAAGCAGCATTGTGTCTTTCAACAACTCTTCTGATGGCTTTTGCAGTTACAAGCCTCTGTTCAACATCCAGAAATGCTGTTGGCTCGTCGAAGAGGTAGATGTCAGCGTCCCTTGAAAGCGTGATTGCAATGGAAAGTCTCTGAAGTTCCCCACCACTTAAATCCTTAACTTCCTTGTCCATAAGACTGTCGAGTGAGAATGGCTTTGAAATCTCTGTTTTAAAGATGTTTGTGGAGTAGTTGGGAACTGTTGTTATTAAAAGCTCCTGCACAGTTCCATCATAGTTGGATACCAGGTACTGGGGCTTGTATGCTATCTGAACCTTTTTCTTGATGCTTCCGCTTGTTGGCTTGGTGACTCCTGCAAGCATCTTGGCAAAGGTGGTTTTTCCAACACCGTTTGGTCCGAAGGCAGTTATTATCTCATCGTGCTGCACCTTTCCGCTTTCAGCTTCAAGTGAAAATCCATTGTAAGATTTTTTAAGCTTGGAGTACTCTGCAAGGACTTCTGCTTCTATTTCCTGGGCTGGAGGTTTCACATCAAAGACTATGGGCTGTTTACGGAATCTTATGTTTTCTTCACGGAGGAAACCGTGTATGTAAGCGTTTATACCAACCCTGACACCTCTCATCTGGGAAACCACACCGTATCCTCCAGGTTCACCGTATAAAAGGTGGACGTAGTCGGACATGGCATCCAGGGTTGCAAGGTCGTGCTCTATAACCATGACGGACTTGTTATTATCTGCAAGGTTTCTGATAACTTTTACAGCGTTCAAGCGCTGTTTAACATCAAGCCAGCTTGTTGGCTCGTCAAAGTAATAAAAATCAGCATCCCTGAGTACAGCGGCTGCTATTGCAACCCTCTGAAGCTCACCACCGCTTAACTTTGAGATGTCCCTCTCGAGTATGGATCGTATCTCAAGTGAATCCAGAACCTGGTCCAGGGCTCCTCGTTCATCCACACTTTCAAGTAGCTTTTTAACGTTTCCCTTAACATATTTAGGCAGGAGATCAACCATCTGAGGTTTGTGAACAACCTTAATCTCACCCGCTGAAAGTTTTTTGAAGTAAGACTGGAGTTGTGAACCCTTGAAGAAGTTTAAAATATCTTCCCATGGAATGTCTTCATCGTATTTTCCAAGGTTGGGTTTCATTTCTCCAGAGAGGATTTTTATGATGGTGGACTTTCCTATACCGTTGGGTCCAAGTATGCCCACAACGGATCCTTCCCTCACGTTTGGAAGTCCGAAAAGTTCGAACATGTTCTGACCGTAACGATGGATGGGATCTTCAAGAGCTTCAGGTAGATTTATAATGCTTATTGCATTGAATGGGCACCTGTTGGTGCATATACCACACCCTGCACATAATTCTTCAGACATTATTGGTTTTTTTGTTTTTTCATCGATTGTGATGGTGTCCTCTTCCATCCTGACGCCTGGACAGTATTGTATGCACATGTAATTACATTTTTTTGGTTGGCATCGTTCGCGATTTAGTATGGATATCCTTGTCAAAATATATCACCAGAAAATAAGTTTGTAATCAGATTGTTTTTTTTATAAGGTTAATCTCATATAAATCATATTTTGATGTAAATCATATAAAAAATAAGGTTAATTTCATATAATTGGATGATACATAAGTTCATATTAATTTGTATTACATATAAAGTTCCTTAAAAAATAAAATTTTAAATAAAAAAGAAAAAGAGAATTAGACTGCTGATTTAACAGCGAGTTCTATGTCTGATGCTTTGACAGTTTTTCTTCCAGCGTGTTTTGCAAGTTTAACGGCGTCTGCGGCTATTTTTTCGCCTGCTTCTTCCAATACCTTTGCTAATTCATCCCTGGCGTCATCGCTCACTCTCTGGGCACCAGCATTTTTAATGATTCTTCCGACTGGAGCAATTGGTAATTCAGTCATATATATCACCTCGTTTAATTATTAAGCCACCATAGTATTTAAATTTGTCGTTCTCAAAGGTCTTGATAACCCAAATATCTATTGTGTCTTTCAAAAAAACTGTAATTAAATATATGTACTGAAAGAGTTTTTGATCCTCTTCATTATAGTTAAAATCAGATCATAAAATGAAAAATTAATTTAAAATTCTAAAAATTGACAAAAACATGCTGTAACCTCCAAAATTTTGTAAGATTATATTTTAATTGTGTATTACACTAACAAGTTCAGTAGGCATCTCATAATAAAAATTAATACAAAGTTTTAACAACACTTTAATTAAGGGAAAATGAGAATATGAAGTAAATGAATTGTTCATGCTTGATCTTTGGAGTACCAAAAAATCGAAGGTGAATAAAATGACCATAAAAGTTACAAGTACAAGTTTTAATGAAGGAAATTCCATACCAAAGAGGTACACGTGTGATGATGTGAACCTGTCGCCTCAACTGGAATTTAAGGAGGTCCCTGAATCTGCAGAGAGCCTTGCAGTTATATGTGAAGATCCAGATGCACCTGCAGGTGTCTGGTCGCACTGGGTAATTTTTAACCTGCCAAAAGAATGCAGGTCACTTCCAGAGTGGGTCATGGAACGTGAAATACTTGAAGATGGTTCAAAACAGGGACTGAATGACTTCGGAACAGTTGGATACAGGGGCCCATGTCCTCCTGGCGGGACCCATAGGTACTACTTCAAGGTGTATGCACTAGACACGAAACTGGATCTACCTCCAAAAATTTCAAGAAAGCAACTTTTAAATGCAATGAAAAGCCATGTTCTGGATGAAGGCCAGCTTATGGGTGTTTATACTCGATGAAATACTTTAAATGTAAAAATTTTTGATGGATATCTGTTTAGCCTTGAGTTTACCCTTTGAGGGATCTACTTATACTCGGTTATAACTATGGTTAATTTATTTCTTAAACCATGATTAATTTTATTTCTTAAACCATGGTTAATCTAAGCTTTATCTTTGTTAAATTGGTATATTACTGCTTGATTTTATATTTTAAATGATTATTGGGGATTTCATATGAAAAGAGAAGTTGATAAAAGTGTGAATGCACTTAAAAAACTTTTAAAACCTCTTGTGGATGGAAAATGCACTGAAAGCCAGCTTGATCTTGATCTAGGAGATGAAATTGGATTTTCCCTTGAAAAGGTGATGTTCACGAGTGAAGATAGGAATCTCATCATTGTAACCCCTGATCGACCTGAAAAATCTGCGGTAATTGGAAAGGGGGGCTGGGTTGTGGGCCGCCTCAGGGAAGAACTTGGAGTGAATTCCATCCATGTTGAGGCCAACACGGACATTTTAATCAGAAAGTATAGGATGGAACTTGCAGAGAAAAGATTAAATAATATAATGCCACTTTTTGATGAAAAAGAAAGGAAACCCCTTCAAAATCTGCAAAAGCTTCTCAAAGCTAGAATAGAAAACGTGTACCAGGCAGGTTCAGTTTTAAAAGATCTTCCTGAAAAACCAGAATCAAAAACTCCCATGGCAATGGTTGCACTTTCAGGCGGGGTTGACAGCAGTTTTTCGCTTATAATTGCAAAGATAATGGGTTTCAACCCAATTGCAGTTACAGTGAACCCTGGAGAGATTATACTGCCCAAATACTTCCAGAGAAATGTTGAAAGCCTTTCAGGGAGACTGAATGTTAAACACGAGTACCTTGAGGTAGACATGTCCCAGGTTATAACTGATGCACTGGAGGGAAAAATTCATCCATGCGGCAGGTGCTCCGAAACCATTGAAAAAACCCTGATGGAACATGCAAAACAATTAAAAATTCCTTTTTTAATATTCGGAGACTTCCTATCAACCGGGGCACAATCAATCCTACTTAAAGATGGTGTGTGGAGGATTAACATGCCTGCAATGCTCTGTGCAACAAAGGGTGAAACCAAAGATCTGGCAGGCCGTTTCGGTGTTGAAAATATTGGTGTTTATGGATGTCCCCTGATAAATGAGGTGCATAAGCGCCATTCACACATGGCAAGGTTTTCAGTACAGAGGATCCTAAGGGAAACTAGGGCTGGTGTACTGGAGCCCGGTGAGGCGCTTGGACTTATAAAAAAATCCATTTAAACCTTTTTTAACAGTTCCATTATTCCGTAAATTATTAGGAAGATTCCAACCAGGTATCCAACGAGCTGTGGCCATATGAACATTAGGATACCCACAATTATTGCAACTACTCCCATCAATTCGCGGCTTGTATCATTTTCCATGAAGTTATATTCTGTTTTGGATCATATATAGATATTATGAACACGAAGTTCTGTCCCAACTGCGGGTCAACCAACATAAAATGGATCATACCACAGAACTGGTCAATGTGGCGATGCTACGACTGTGGATACTACGGAGCAGTCATAATTGAGGATGGAGAACTTGCCTGTGAAATCCGGAAGAATTATTTGAAGAATAATGAAAAAAAAGATGAAGAATGATTCTTTGGTCATTTCAAAGGAAGCTGACTCATTCTAAAAAAATAACTTTTTTTTAGAAAGTGTTTTCCATGTATCCCCCTTAAACCATATTCCTTCCTTAAATAACTGGTCTTCCAAGGATGAACTTATCAACAAGGGCCCAGACAACCATCATAACCACAAAGAGAATCAAAGTAACCATAATAAACTTTTTGCCGCGCCTTTTGGCAGAAGTTTCAGGACGGGTGTACAGGTAGATCTCGGGTGCAAGTGCCAGTAAAAGGACCAGGGGTATGATAAATCCAATTATTATCCCTGCTATTGAAAGCATGTTGGCACGTGGATACTCATCTTTTACCAATTTTTCGCTGCAACTTCCACAGTAATGTGCATATTCAGGATTTTCAGCTCCACATTTCGGACATTTCATTGTATTATATCTCCTTCAAATGAGTTGATACTAAACTGGTTAGTTGTGATATTTATTTTATTTTGTGACCTTACAATAAAGACATGGAAGACTTCCTATGGTCTGACCGTTGATTAGTTTATAAACTTTTGATAGCTTATAAATTTTGATGTTTTTAAAATGTTTTACTAACTATAAAATGAAGAATAACTAAAAATGAAACTTTTTTAAAACTTTTTTTTATGAGGATCTGCTGGCTTGATATAAAGGTACCAAAATATAAAAAAGAAGAATTAAATTTAAAATGGATTATTTGCTAAATAAAGAAAAATTAACTGAAGGATCATCATTTAACTACTTTAAATTTAGTTACTTCCTTTCTGTTGAATTTTATCCCTTTCCCCTGCAACAAAGTCCCTTAAGTGGGATATAACTTCCCTAACAGCTTCTGGGGATGATCCGCCTATAACTCTGCGCGTTTTTATAACTTCGTATGGGTCAAGGGCTTTTTTCACGAGGGCTTCATCAATACCCAGCGTTTTGCCCCTTAATTCCATTGAAACTTTGTCAAGAAACTTGGAATCAATTTCTCCAGGTTTCATGCCATGATCAATGGCTTCCGTGACTGTTCTTCCAACTATCTGATGGGCAACCCTGAATGGAAGGTTCTTCTCGCGCACCATGAGGTCTGCAAGTTCTGTTGCTGTTGAGAAATTTGCCTCTGCAAGTTCAACCCCACGTTCCTTCTTGAACTTCACTGACGAAAGCATGTCGCATGTGATATTCAGCATGGAAGCTGCAATATCCATGGCATTCCACAGATGAGGTGTCATTTCCTGAAGGTCTCTGTTGTAGCTGTGAGGTAATGCCTTCAGGATGGTCATAATTGTTACAAGCTCCCCATATATAACACCAGTTTTTGCCCGTGCAACTTCCGCAACATCGGGGTTCTTCTTCTGGGGCATTATGGATGATGTGGAGGAGTACTCATTTCCAATCTCGATCATTCCAAACTCGTAGGTGCTCCAGAGCACCAGCTCCTCGCATATCTTACTCAGATTTGATGCCAGCATTGAGAGTGCGAAGACAGTCTCTGCAATGAAGTCCCTGGAACTTACAGCATCTAATGAGTTCTCCATGAGCCTCTCAAAACCAAGTAACTCCCTGGTTCTTTCGCGGTCTATTGGGAAGCTGGTGGTTGTGAGGGCTGCAGCACCAAGAGGACACATATCAACCCTTTTCTGGGCATCTGCAAGTCTCTCGTAGTCCCGCCTCAACTCATTTGCATATGCAAGTAAGTGGTGGGCGAAGGTTGTTGGCTGGGCATGCTGCAGATGGGTGTATCCAACCATGATGGTTTCTGTGTTCTGGGATGCCATGTCGAGGATCTCGTCTAGAAACCTCAAAAGGTCCGCCTTAATTCCTTCAATTTCTTCTTTCAAAACAAGTCTGAGGTCTGTTGCAACCTGGTCGTTTCTTGACTTGGCAGTGTGCATGAAACCCGCTACTTCACCTATTTCCTTGGTAACGTAATTTTCAAGGGCCATGTGTATGTCCTCGACAGAGGGGTCAAGGTTTAAAGCTTCAATACCTTCAGACTCAAGCTTTTTAAGAGCACTTATTATCTTATCAGCATCTTCTGCAGGTATTATCTTCTGTTCCTTGAGCATGGTGGTGTGGGCCATGTTGCACTTGATGTCTGCCCTGAATATTCTTTTATCAAATTCCATTGACGATGTGAAGGATGCAGCATCGCTGGTCATACTATCCTGGAGTCTTCCTGATCTAAGGTTCAATAAAATTCCACCTGTTATCTTTAATAAAAATTCATTAGTTAAGTTAGATCTTTTGTTAGATCTCAGTTATAAATTGTCAGTACATGCTTGTCAATAATGCATTTAAAAAAAATTCCTTAAACAGAACTTCCTTCTAAATTTTATGATCATTTAATGTTTTTATGATTCAATTCAATTGATTCGATAATTTGTTTGTAAGAAACCTTAAAATTTTTTTAAAGCCTGATGTTACAATCATATAAATTCCTTATGAAATTTTTCATTGTAAATTCGTTGAATTAAATTTAATCAATCATTAAATGAATTCATCAAATCTTAATTCAATAATTCAAATCTAATCATCAAATCTACATGAATTTAGATTATTAATATAAGGGTTGTGTATAAAAATTTAAATTAAATGTGCATTAAATGAACATTTATAAGCAAAATTAATAGTAGATTAAAATAGTTGGTTCATGAAGTTAATAAATAACTTCACTACTTAATACAGCTTAACTCAACTCAGTAAAAACTGATCTGGACTTAAAACTTATTTTTTGGCGTTTTTGTCTTTCCACTGTGTGTAACCACATTTTCCGCAAGCATATCGGTCTCCGTGGTCAGCCATGAATACTCCGTGTGAGCATCTAACGCATTCAGGGTTTTTTCTCACGATTTTGTTATCTTTAACTTCGTAAAGTTCATATTTTTTCATAGTGTTTCCTCCTGTTTATCGGGGTTTCCCAGTTTACTCTTCAGCTTCCTCTTCTTCAGCTTCTTTTTTTTCTGTATTTTTTGTTATAACGTGTTCTTTTTCCACTTTAGCCAGACTTTCCTCTGAATCGTAGAGTTTTGCGTATCCATCTGCTTTACCTTCACCGTAGGACGGTTTGATCCTGCTCACCACAAGAAGGTTTTTGTCCACATCTAAAAGTGCAACAAGCCTGTTTTTAACGTCTAAAACCTTAGGGGTAGCTTCTCCCTGGTATATGCAGTCAAAGTGTATTTCAGTTCTGTTTAAAAGTGGGTTTTCGATTTTTTTGTTTATATTGATGTCCATAAATTATGCCTCCTCTAACTTTTCGATCAAGTCTTCCGCAGTTTTTTTAACTTTATCAACTTCACAAAGCACCACACCCTCTCCAGGCTGGCCGTAAAATATTACAGAGCCTTTTGGGGCCATGATCAGGCATGGAATAACAGCAAGATCTTCTTCACCTTCAACAACAATGAGTACCTTACCATTTTCAACTGAGTTGAAGGCTTCCTCAATTTTACTTTGAAGATCGTCTGTTATAGTTCCAGGTGGATTTTCTGCTTTTAATGTTATGTTATCATAACGTATCTTATTTTCTGATACGTGTCTTTCAATCCTGTCGTCAATGATGCCTATATCAGGAACCATACCTGCATTTAACATGTTCTGTGTTGTGACATCGCCGATGGAAATTAAAATACCTTCCTTACCAAGCGAGTTTTTTAAATCTTCCTTTGCATCGATTATTGATGGATAAATCTTTCCAAAAGGTTTTTTAAACTCTGATCTCAGTTCATTTTTTAGTATTAACACTATCTAACCCTCAGGGCATATTCTCCAGGAAGGGATATGTTCAGTTCTTCTGCAATTTGTGAATTTTCAGGATCCATAACTATCAGGAAGCCGCTCCAGTTTTTTGAAGATGTTACATTACAAACTGCACATCTTTCTTCTTCCATGAGTCTGTGGCATCTTGTGCATGCTTTTGTAACCATTTATTTCTTCCCCTCTTTGGTGGTCTTCTTCTTGGCTTTTTTATTTTTCTCTTCTTCGATCCATTCGAACCTTCCGAGTCCAGGTTGTCTCATTGTTAAACCAATTTTGGTTTCTTTAGAGGATTTACCTTTAAGGCTCAATGCAACAACCCTTGCTCGGACTTTGTCGCCTTCCTCAAGAGTTTTCTTTGATTCTTTACCTAGTAAAGCTCCTCTTTTTCCATCGTAGTTTATGTAATCATCTGTAACCTGTGAAACGTGCACCAATCCATCCATTGGCCCGATTCTTATGAATGCCCCGAATTCGGTTATTTCTATGACTTCTCCTTCAACTATCTCGTGTAACTCCGGTTTGAAGGACAGTGCTGTGAATGTGACATCATGGTAAGCTGCACCATCGCCCATTATAACCTTTCCGATGCCTATATCTTCAATTTCTTTAACTGTTACCATCAATCCCAGTTTCTTATCTATGGCTCCAACGTAGCTGTCATTTAACAGCTCTATTGTCACCTCTTCTAAGGGTTCTTCAAACCGGTCTGGTGGGATTCTTACAGTGTCTTCTATTTTGGATACTAAATACAATCAAATCCCCCTGATTATGCTTTAATATGAATTAATAAGCAAAAGATGGATTTACTTTTTATTTGCTTTTACAGAGAATAATGTTACTTTTTTATTTCTATCTAATTTTATCTCTGTTTTTTATCTTTATTTAGTTTTATCTCTACCCTTCATTCAATGAATAAGGTTGTTTTCAAGGAATTAGATCAGTCAATGATAATTTTTTAAATAAATTGTTTTTTTAATGGATATCAATTTTTAAGATGTTCAACCTAACTTCACATTTCTTTGAACAATTCTTTTGAATGTTCTATGGATTCAAATGCTTTTTCAGCGTTATCCCATCCAAGTACTTCTGTTTTTTTACCCTGAAGTCTCTTGTACTCTGTGAAGAAATGTGATATTTCATCCAAGAATTGTTTAGGTAGCTGACTGATGTCCTTGATGTCATTGAACCTTGGATCCTCCACTGGAACACCCAGAATTTTATCGTCGCTGTCTCCAGTATCTATCATTCTCATGATTCCAATTGGTCTGGTTTCAATTATGCAGCCTGGGAATGTAGGCTCGTCCATTATGACAAGTATGTCCATTGGATCTCCATCATCCCAGAGGGTTTGGGGTATTATACCATACTCTGCAGGGTAATGGAATGGAGAGTAAAGAACTCTGTCAAGTGCAAATGCTTCTTTATCTTTATCATATTCATACTTGTTCCTTGATCCTTTTGGAATTTCAACAACAGCGTATACAACTTCTGAGGATGGTCCTGTTGGTATGTCTTTCCAGAGATTCATATAATTCCTCCTAATCTTATTTAGAGATATGCATTGAAATTATATCTCTTAAACTGTACTTTTAAAATGTTTAAAGTTTTCTTTAAAGTCTTTTAAAGTTACAATTTTTAAAGTTAATTTTTGATCTCATTCCTTTAAGATCATTATTCAAATCGTTATTCAAAAAAATATCAACATATACAAATTGGATATACAAATTGAACAGTTTAATGTCAAATTGAACAGTTTAATGTCAAATTGAACAGTTTAATGTCAAATTGAACAGTCTTAAGGTGTTTAAATTACCGTAAAGGATTACAGGTACCCATCAACACTCAGGTAGCTCCTCTGGCGCAGGTATACGACGTTTATACCTTTTTTCCTGGCTCTTTCCCGCAGTTCACGGTCATTTGTACATAAAACTCCTTTTTCCTTTGCTATTCTTAGGAGTGTATCGTCCACCAGTTCGCCCTTCAGCTCCTGAAACTTCACAACTTTCATTGGAGGAGAATTTGCAATTTTAAGAGCTACAGAAGCTGCAATCTTATTTTTACCCCGGCCCCTGTTTTTTATATATGTGAGCTCCCTCACAACAGGAGAAGGCACAATGAGATTGTAAGATGGTAAAACTCGCTCAAGTTCACTTAAAACGTCAATGTGAAATTGAGCGGGCATCATAAAAAATTTGTGTCGATAATTGCCTCATGTTTTGATGATACCATAACCTATTAGCCTCCACCTTGCTCCCACACGTCTGCTGAGAGCAACCCTCTGGCCTTCTTCAGCACACACAGGTAATTTAAGTTTAACATCAGCCCCTTTTTTCCTTGCACTTTTAACAACCCCAATGGTTGTTGATGTGCCTATATTTATCATGAGGGGTTCTGATGATTTTATTGGCTCAACTTCGCGTTCATCCTTTGTACCAACCACCCTCTCAAGCAGATGTGTTTCCATGGTAAACTCGTGCACTGTGGGTGGGAGTGTTCCTGGTTTGCCTGCAACGAATCCAGATAATGAGTCAGCTTTGGTTAGGGATGGATCCAGTTTTGTACCAACACCTATAAGGCCTCCAGGTCCAACTTCTTCAACAGATTCATCTGTTGCATTAAGGCTCACAATTTCAGAGTATAAACTCTTCCATTCAACCTTACCCTTCTTTTTAAACTGTATACCCGGTTTTATCTCTATTTCATCACCGACTTTGAGTTTTCCCTGGATCAGGGATCCACCTATTACTCCGCCCTGGATCTTTTCAGGGGAACAGCCTGGCCTGTTGATATCAAATGATCTTGCAACGTACATTCTGGCTGCCTTTCGCAGTGATCTTCTTGGGGTTTTTATCTTGTCCTGAATAGTTTCAATAAGAATATCGATGTTAGCACCCTGCTGGGCAGATATAGGTATTATTGGTGCATCTTCTGCACATGTTCCCTTAACAAACTCTTTTATCTCATTGTAACTTTCTATTGCCCTTTCCTTTGTAACGATATCTATCTTGTTCTGAACAACTATAACATCCTTAACCCCTATAACATCAAGTGCCATGAGATGTTCCTTTGTTTGGGGTTGTGGACATGGCTCGTTGGCTGCTATTACCAGAACTGCACCATCCATTATGGCAGCACCTGAAAGCATTGTTGCCATGAGTGTTTCGTGTCCTGGTGAATCTACGAAGGATACCTTCCTTAGTTCCTGTGTTTCCTTTCCACAGTTTTTACATGTGAGTGCTGTTGTATAGCACTGGGGAGTAGGACACTCTGTGCATCTGCGGAAGGTTATGTCAGCATAACCTAACCTTATAGAGATACCTCTCTTGGTTTCTTCACTATGAGTGTCTGTCCATATGCCGGATAAGGCTTTTGTAAGGGTTGTTTTTCCATGGTCAACATGCCCTACAAGCCCTATGTTTATTTCGGACTGTATTTTCACAACTTACACCTGAAGTTTTATTCACTACTTTCCAGTAGTTCATCTATGGCTTTTTCGCCTTTTTTTGTGACTATGGTGTTTATCTGCACGATTTCATCGGATATGGTATTGCCTCGAACTGTTTTTCTTTTTCTTTCTCCAGCTCTTACTGGTCTAAAACCAGTGCCCTTAGATAGGAGACTTTTCATTCTTCTTGGTCCGTCCACATCTTTTTTCATTGCAAAACCGTTTTTATCGCTTCCACCAGTTATTTTAACCTGATAACCTGTTAAACCAACTAAAGAGGCATCGAATTCATCACCGATCTTTAATCCTATGAGTTTTTTTGACTCTGCAGCTTCAACTTCGACTTGGTGGCTGTTTTCGCCTTCTGAAATAACTACTTTAAATGCCAATCTATCTCCTCCATACTGTTCTGCTTTTTTATAATCTATATTATTTATCGTTTTCCATTGTGTAATTCAATGATCCTTAATTTATATTTAATATTCTACCCTCATTCCCCAGAGAGGATCTTCTTTTCTTTTTATTTCCACTATTTCTTCCAGTATCTGGAGCTCATCTTCTGTAAGCTTACTTTTAAGGTCTGATTCCAGGATTTTATAGTGATTTTCAGGAATGTCAACGTAAAGAACGTCTCCCTCTTCAAAGTCCTTCTGGAAAACAGCGCCTCCTATTGCCATGGCCACCTTCTGACCCCTGGATGTGGAGGGCAGGTTTTCTCCCTTGTCCTGCATGCTTTCAACTTTACCAACGTACCTGCCATCTTTCTGTATGAGCTTGTAGTCACCTTTAACGGTGCCTCCGAGGACTTCTATACCTGCTATGGCTGGTTTGCTGTGCCTGAAAACAAGCTTTGGGATTATTCTTATTTTTGCAGGTCTTATTATTGCATCAAGCCACTCCTTTTTCTTCCTCTCCTCTGCAGCTTCTATCCATTCCTGATAATCTTCTGTAAGCTTATATATGACGTTTGCAGAGAATAATTTAAGGTTTGATGCATTTAGCTCTTTCATGGCTGACGGAAGTACCTTGACGTTGAAGGCTATGATCACTCCGTAGAGTGGATTTTCCTCTTTAACAATGGATGCTGCAATAATATCTCTCCTTGAAACATCCCCTATATCTGCAACCCTTATTGGCACTTCCATATTCTGAAACATTTTAACCAGGGCTTCAAGGGATCCAAGGGTGTCTGCCTTTACAGTTACACCAACCCCCTCTGTGTCCACCTTGATGTTTTCAATTTCGTTCAGGATTTCCTCTTTAACCCTTTCAAAATCTCCGGCTGCAACTCTCAGTGATGAACCTGAAACAACTTCTTCTATGTTGGGAGCCACTATCTTAATACCTGCAGCTGCAACAACTTCATCAACCTTCTGAAAACGTTTTTTAGATACCCTCATTTCCTCAAGGGGTCTGGGTTTCAACAAAGACCTTATTTTTGTTTTTATAACATTGTCAATGGTTGTGAGGACAATTGTGTCCTTCTTTTTCAGGACTCCATCGTATATAACTGCATCAACAGTTATTCCAAGCCCTTTTTCCTCTTTTACTTCAAGTATAGTTCCCTTTGCAGGGGCATTGGGTTCTATTTGAAGTTGCTCTGTAAGGTACTCCTGTGCAAGACCAAGCAGCATGGTTAAAAGTTCAGCTATTCCCTCCCCAGTTTTAGCACTTATTGGAATTATACTTATCTGCCTTGCGAAGTTTCCAACCCTGTCAAATCTTTCAGAGTCAAAACCCTCCTCAGCAAGTGTTCCAACCAGTTCGTAGACCTTGATGTCCAGTTTTTCCTGCACGTTGGCTGGCTGTTTAGCGTAACTTTCAAGGAAAGGAAGACCTTTATGGGTTTCCCAGCCGTATATTTTGTCAATTTTATTGGCCGCAACTATAAATGGAGTTTTACACATCTTCAGAATATTTAAAGCTTCATAGGTTTGGGGTTTGAATCCCTCGTTGACATCCACAATCAAAATTGCCAGATCAGCCAGCGCACCACCCCTTTTACGCAGAGTTGTGAAGGCTTCATGGCCCGGGGTGTCAATGAAAAATAGTCCTGGCAGCGTCTTGGTTATCTCAAGTTTGTTGAGGAACTTTCCACATATGTCCCCTATGACGTCCATGGGAATTTCTGTTGCACCTATATGCTGGGTTATTCCGCCAGCTTCCTTCTGGGCTATGACACTGCCCCTGATAAAGTCTAAAAGGGTTGTTTTGCCGTGGTCTACATGACCTAAAACAGATACTATAGGTGATCTAATCTTCAATTTCATCCTCCAACCTGTAAAAACTCAATTAACGTTGCATTCAATAATCAGTTTGATCTAACAAGTTGATCTTCAGTTGATCTTTAATTTAAGAGAGTTAAAAATGTGAAAAAGAGCTTAAAAAAATAATGCTCTCAATCAATCTGCAGTTCTATGGTTCTTCGTATATTATTTCCTCATCTGGAAGGGTGTACTGGCAGATCTCAGAATCTTTGAAAAATAGTGATATTTCTCTTGCAGCTGACTCTGTTGAATCTGAAGCATGGATCATGTTTCTACCAGTTTCAATGGCGTAATCGCCCCTGATGGTTCCCATATCTGCTTCTGAGGGGTTTGTAGCCCCTACCATTTTCCTTATAAGACTGATGCAGTCTCCACCTTCAATGACCATTGCAAGCACGGGGCCTGAGGTTATGTAACTAACCAGGTCTTTGAAGAATGGCTTTTCAGCGTGTTCTGCATAGTGTTTTTTTGCAAGTTCTGGGCTTATGACCATCATCTTAGCGGCCACAATTTTGAGTCCGCGCTTTTCAAACCTGCTTAAAACTTCACCTGCAAGCCTTCTTTTGACTGCATCTGGTTTCAGCATTACAAAGCTCTGTTCTCTCATTGTTTAACCCACTTAACTTTCCTTGGGATTCTTCCCAGTTTTATTTTATTTTTCTCACATTTGCTGCTGCAGAAGAAATAAACTGTGCCGTCTTTTTTGACGTACATTGTTCCTGTGCCTTCCTCAATTTCTTCTCCGCAGAATGAACATGTTCTCATATTAAACACCTGTCTGTCTATGGGGTACGGATCTCTTTAGCTTCCCTTATGGTATCCAGCAACATTAAAACGTCGCCTTCGCGTATTGCTCCCATGACGTTTCTGGTTAATATTCTACCTTTGTCTCTTCCTTCAAGTATTCTGCATTTTACCTGCATGACTTCCCCAGTCATTCCAGTTCTTTTCAGAACCTCAATCACTTCAGCAGGAGTTGCTTCTCCCATACAATCACCTTCAGTTAAAATGAGAAAGGTTAAATTTCATTTTTATCAAATTTCATTTCACCTTTCTTGTAAAAATAGTTCTATTTTTTGAGTTCTGCGACTTTTTCAACGACATCGCTGATTAAATCTTCAGCTTCACCTGCATCTAATATGCATGCAGATGCTGTACCAACGTTAAGTCCTGCTGCTTCTCCTAACTCGTCTTTTGTTGGGATGTAAACGTAAGGAATTTCTTTCTCTTCAGCAAGTACAGGTAGGTGAGCTACTATTTCTGGTGGCTGAATATCTTCAGCTATTAACACTAGAAGTGCGTTTCCTCTCTCTATGGTTTTGGTTACCTCGTTGGTACCTTTACCTATTTTACCTGTGTCTCTTGCTATTTCTAAAGCTTCATAAGCTTTGTCAGCTATTTCTTTTGGTACATCAAATTTTACATAAATTGCTTTTGCCATTTAGTTTACCTCCTTTTTCATCTGGGTTTTAACCATCCATCGGCAGATCTTACTTTTAATATTTTAAATATATAAAAGTTCTTGATCGGCAAATGGCTTTTATAAGTTGTTTAAACTAGTAAACTGTTTAAACAAATCAATCTAATTTTAAAACTCCTTTAAATTAACTTTAAGCTAATAGTTCAAAATTAGTTTATTAAATTTTTCAACATCATAATATATATACTTTCGTTCCATGACGTGCATTAAACCTATTTTTTACATTATCTTTTACATAATTTCTATCTTTGGATGTAGAGTTAGTTTATTTCTTCTAATTGAAGCTGGTTGAAATGTGTCATGAACTGAATTTTTATCTAAAGTTCATTTGTTGATCTCACTTAAACTTGGTACCATTTAAATTATGTACTATTTTTTAATTATGTACTATTCTGGGTTTTATTTCCATTAATTTTGGATTTTCATCATAGATTATTTAATTTCGTGTTTCATTCTCTTCAGAGATTTTTAACAGTAAAGAATCTGAGAATTTAACATCGTAGTATCTGAAATCTTTTGATATCTTTTTGAAATGTTTCATGCCTTTTTCTGTTAATTTGAATATTTTTTCTTCTACAACTGTTAACTCTATTAACTCTTCCTTTATCAATGGCTTGATTATGTCAAAAAAGTTTTCCTTGTAATCAAACTCTTCATGGGGCATTAACTTGAGCTCAGACAGTACAGGTATGTAACGGGCTTTGAAGGCGTTTTCAAGGGATTCAACGAGTTCATCTTCGGTTTTAAGATTTTTATCATAAATTGCGAACATTATCCAGAACTGGAAAGGTTCTTATATATTTTATGAAATTTAACATTCTTTGAGCAATGTTTACTGTGATTTTGCAAATAAAATACAAATTCAAGGCTTTTTGTTGATCTAACCTTAATGTCCACAGTTCAATGGATTTAATGAAGTGATTCACTCATTTAAATGACGTTTTTTTTTCAAATCATTTGAACGCAATGTTCATTTCATTTAATTAATCCATACAAAATTAGTCATGTCAATTTTAGCCTGAAACTTGTTTTTTTTCATTTAATTCAATAAATGAAAAATTTAAGTTTTCTTGAATGTGGTTCAGAACAATTCCAATAAAAAAAATGCTTTTTTTACAGATTAAGAGTATTTAAATTGTTTTTTAAGGAAATACTTGCTAAATACCGATAAAAGAGATATTTAAATCTAGAATTTTAAGTACGTGTTGTGTATATGGGATTAAAGTAAAAATTTGATAATATGACCTTTAGATAAGATATAATCTTATTAAATAAAATATGGCCTTATTAAATAAAATATGGCCTTATTAAATAAAATATAATCTACTAAAATCTGTATAAACCTACTGAAAAATAATATGAACTTATTGAGACAATTAAAAGTTTTATTAGAACGAAAAGAAACAATATTAAACTAACTAAAAGTATTAAACTAACTAAAAAAAGAATAGTTAAGGGACTTAGCGTCCTTTAACTGCCATTTCTATGTCAGATGCTTTGATTGTTTTTCTTCCAGCGTGTTTTGCAAGTTTAACAGCCTGTGAGGAAATTTCTTCACCCTTTTCCTCTAATACTTTTGCTAGAGCGGCTCTAGCGTCGTCACTTACTCTTTCTGCACCTGCATTTTTTATTATTCTTCCTATTGGAGCAACTGGTAATTCCATCTTTAACCACCTCATTTTTGTATATTTGTTACTATACACTGTGGTTGTACTGGCATATATATTTATCGTTTTTTTTGGGTTTTTTTTGGTGATCTATATGATTTTTAGTCATGGCATCGTGATTTATATCATCCTGAGACACCCATGACAAATCGTGTGGTATTTGGACACTCAAAAAAAAATTAAGATATAGAGATAGTTCAGATTTACCTGAAAAAAATATGAAGAATTGTCTGAAAGTTATTCAAAAATTATTAAAAAGTAACCCTAAAAATAATAATAATATAAAACTTAAAAATAATAATATAAAAAATAATAAAAAAATGGAAGGAGTATGTAGGAAGAAATATATAAAAAATCCTTATTTACTGCTAATAATGCGTGAAAGTGCATTGATATCTGCTTCAACTTCAACGGGCTTTTCACATGCATTTATGGCAGTGTTAGGATCCTTTAACAGGTGTCCTGTTACAACGCACACCACCTGTTCACCCTTGTCTATTGAACCAGTTTCAACGAGCTTTTTGAGGCCTGCAATTGATGCTGCAGATGCTGGTTCAACACCAATTCCCTCGGTTCTTGCAAGGAGTTTCTGTGCACTCAGGATTTCGTCATCTGTAACTGTTTCAGCAAGCCCGTCGGATTCGTATATTGCGCGAAGAGCTTTGGTTGCACTCACAGGTGCACCGATCCTTATGGCTGTTGCAACTGTCTCAGGATTTTCAACTGGTACTATCTCCTTTTTTTTGTCGCGTACAGCGTGAGCTATTGGTGCTGCACCCTCTGCCTGGATACCAGTCATCCTTGGAAGGTCCTTGATGAAACCGGCTTCATGGAACTCCTTCACTCCCTTCCAGATTGCAGATATGTTACCTGCATTTCCAACTGGCAGTATTATTCTATCCGGGGATTTCCATCCAAGATCATCCACTATCTCAAATCCAATTGATTTTTGTCCCTCAAGTCGGAAGGGGTTTATGGAGTTTAGAAGGTAAAGTTTACCCTCAAGTGCGAGGCCTGTTACGGCTTCAAGTGCCTCGTCAAAGTTTCCCTTTATGGATATAACCTTTGCTCCGTGGAACATTGCCTGTGCGAGCTTTCCAAGTGCCACTTTTCCGGATGGTAAAAGTACTATGCACTTCATTCCAGCCCTTGCTGCGTAGGCTGCAAGCGATGCTGATGTGTTTCCTGTTGATGCGCATCCAACTGTACTGACTCCAAGTTCTGTGGCCTTTGTTATTCCAATACTCATTCCTCTATCTTTGAAGCTACCGGTTGGGTTTGATCCTTCTACTTTAACGTAAAGGTCCACTCCAAGTTTGTCTCCAAGTTTCTGGCATTTACAAAAGGGTGTTCCTCCTTCCTGGAGGCTTACAATTTTTGACTCGTCAACTGGCATGAACTCCTTGTACTTCCACATGGTTGACTTTCTACACTCAAAAACGTCCTTTGAAACATCTGGTCTGAGGGGTTCCACCTCTAATACTGAACCACATTCTTTGCAGTTGTATATTATCTCATTTAAATCGTATTCTGCGCCGCAGGATATACATCTTATCATGATTTTTCACCTTATTTATCTTAAATATTCATTTTTTTTAATTCCGTGCAAGTTCCCTATTGTTTCCCATTTAAAAGTTTTATCCAATTAAGTTTATCTAGTTAAATTAGGGATGAATATCTGGATCATGGATCTCGATCGTTAGGTACCATAAATTACTTTTTTAATCCTTAACCAATTTTCTTAATCAGTTTAACCTTTTGGTTTAATAATATAAAAATATGGGAGTTGTAAAATGAGAAAAGCTTTGAGTTTTCAAGCTTGTTATCTAAGTCTTAATTATTCAAAATCTTTTAAGTTATTCAAAGGAATTCAAAAGAAAATAAGGGGTATTGCCTAAAAGAAGAGGTAATGTCCGTATTAATTGTTTATAGCACACTTCTAATGTACATACCCCATGGGATGCTCAGGTTGGCCTCAATAAAGGCCGCAATAATGAGCAGCACCACTGCAATTGCAAATAATTTAACTGAATCCCAGAATTCATCTGCATTTATTTCAATAATATATCTTAACTGTTTTAGGAAGGGTAAATCTGATTCAATGTTTAAAGAGTCTTTTATAATATGTAGAACGAAGCTTCCAAGTCTGAATCCTGCAGTTGCAGCTATTAAGATGCCCAGGATCTCAGGGATTCCATGGGGTATTGTGAATATTATAAAATCTCCCAGAGGATATCTTGCAGCTGCATATCCCAGTAATGCACCGTTTATGATGATGTAGATGGAGGTAAATAATCCCAGCACCAGACCTCCTCCGTAGATCAGGAAGGCAACTCTGATGTTGTTTAAGAATATTGAGGATGTTGTGAGCTTCAACTCTCCCTCTGTTAATCTTTTTTTAAGGCTTCCAAGTACTGCACCCATAACTGTGTCTAAATATCCTGCAAAAGCATAACCTGCAAACATGGATACCAGGAACATTAAAGTGGCAATTATAAAGAAAGTTTCATTCCTTTTGTAAAGTCCACCAAAAAAACCATCGTGTTTACTTTTTTTCATCATTCAAATCCCTTCCAACACTTTATCACCATTTTTAGTCAAAATATTAACCCAGTTCATGATCTGATCCATTGGCAGGATCTGATGCGATGACTGAGATTTTAGGATATTAAGATTTTAGGATAATTTAAGCATACTTTAATGAAATCCAATTAAATGATCTTGAATTTATGAAAAATGATCTCGAACTTATAATTCTATAATTCTGATGATTTTAATGGCTCATGTAATTAATCTTTACTTAAAACCTTTTCTGCAAGGTCCTTTGCTCTTTCCCTTTTGATTACAAAGTCTTCAAAAAACTTCCTCATTAAACCTGATGTTCTGGCTTTGCATTCACCACACATGGTTGTACCGTTTTTACAGTTGGTGTAGATCTCCTCAAGTTCTTTGTCTGACTCCACCAGGTGGTAAAGCAGCATTTCGTAAACAGAGCAGTTTTCTGGAATTCCTCCGAGTTTTTTCTGTTCATCCAGACTTTCCCTTCCACCTGTTTTAGCGGTTTTAACCTTCTTTTCAGCCACTTCAGGAGAGTCACTCAAAAATATGGCAGTTTTTGGCTTACTGCTGGACATTTTATCCCCTGTAAGTCCTGTTATGAAGCGGTGGTAAGTTGAGGAAGGTGTTATGAAGTTGAACCTGGATTTGAAACGTTCTGCAATGTCCCTTGTGAGTCTTATATGGGGGTCCTGGTCTGGTCCCACAGGTACAACTGTTGGTTTGGGCCCGCCACACTCTTCAAGTTGGGGGTGTAATATATCTGCAACCTGCACCAGCGGTACGTAGAGATGTGATATGTTTGTGGAACCATTGAATCCATATATGGCTTTCATTTCATTCAGATTAACCCTTCGTCCAAGTAGGTATGCAAGGTTCTGCACCATCTTGTTTTCTGATTGAAGATAAACGTGAACATTCTTTTTTTTGAAATCGAGGCCCAGAGCTATGTAGTTGGTTATGTACTCCGAGATTGCAAGCTTCCTTGAATCTTCAAATTCAACTCCCCTTGCAGAGTAGGACTCAAGGTCTGCAATTGGAATGTAAATATCTGCACCTTTTTTCTGGTACCACACAAGCTGGTCAACGATCATTTTATGACCAATGTGCATTTTTCCACTGGGCATCATTCCAGTTGCAACTGCAAAGTCCAAGCCTTTCCTCATGGCTTTTACAATTCTTCCGTAGTCCCTCTGTCCAAATATTATTCCCCTTTTCATCAGTATGTGGGGGTCTTCAATATCATTCAGCATGTCTTTGAATGGTTTTATTCCAAACTGTTCTACTAGATTTTCATAGTCTATAACAGCCGAACTCCATGGATCTATCAATGAATCACCCTAAAATTGTTTATTTTTTTGTATCACTGCTTCTAAATATCAATATTTCTAAATATCAATGCTTCTAAAGTTGTTGAGTGTCTGAAACTTCTTGAGTGTATGAAACTGTCAATATGGTTGCTATTAACATGTGTTGCTATTAAAATTTTATTTTATAAGTTTCATCTTACAGGTTAATTTTATAAGTTTCATTTTACAGGTTAAAATTTTAAGATTTTTAAGATAAATTTTCCATTATATGACTAATTTTTTTTATTTGTGGCTAAATATCTTTATTTGTGGCTAAATATCTTTTATTATGTAAAATAAAAGCTTTAAAATAGGTTCCTACCGACTAATTGACATGATTTCAGTTAATTTAATTTTCAGGTCATGACTTTTAGATTCTTATCCTGAAGTTATATGATTAATTATTTATTAATTAATAAGATTTTAGGTGTGTCTTAATATTATTTCTGTATTCCTGTGTATATTTCTGTATTCCTGTGTATAGATACTTATAACAAATAATGAGCCCTTTAACTTTTAATACATTGTTTGTTCATGTGTTCTATCATCTGTATATATTTCATTTATTTGATACTTCACTTACCCGTAATTCAGGTTTCTGTCTGGTAAATTAGGGGCGTGTCCATTCCATGTTGTAGTAGGTAATGTCATTTTCCTCATCAACAACGGCAAATAAAAGTTTTTTGTTCACTCCATGGGCCACTCTTACGTAGCTGGATAGATCAAACATGTTGATGGTGTATTTTTCAGGTGCAACCTTTACAAGGTAGTGTGAATGTCCTTCACCTGGGGATTTTCCCCTTTCGTACAACCTGAAATCTGAACCGTATTTAAAACCTGTTTTAACAATGTAACCTCTGTTTCTAAGGTCTCGAAATACTATGTAACTGGTAAAAAGGTTTTTTTCCCGGATCAATTGGAACATGTCCTCCAGGGAAAGTTCTTCACCTTCCTTCAGGATTTCTAACTTATCTTTTTCCATTAAAAAAAGCGCTTCAGTTAATGAGAGTTGCAGTCCCTCTTCAGTCATGTTACCGTAATGGCTTTTATCATGAAGCTTTGTCCCTTTAATGTCCTTTACTATTACTACATCTCCTGATAATTCTGAATTCATTTTTAAACCTGCCTCATTTGAAATAATCCTAGTTTTTTAATATTTTATAAGATTAATAAAAGAAATGATTTTAGGAGTTTAAATGTGTTTTTCTAACTATTAATACCTTTTCAGCTGTAGCACCAGATTTGGGCTTATTACCCATTTTTTCTGACCATACTCCTTTATCGTCACTACTTTATCTTTACTACTCTATCGTGGCATGTCTACTTCTTAAATCAACTTCTTTTTTACCTAAACGTGCCATAAATTCTGCTATAAGTCCATCTAAAAATAGATGTGTGGTATCTTCAAAAAGAGTTCCCATTGGTGTTAAATTATCATATTTACCCTTTAAAACATTGGATTTATAATGTTTCCATGGTTCTTTTGTTTTGCTTTTAATGTTAACAACAGTATCAACAGTTTTAGCCAATGTTGATGATGTGTTGGCAGTTATACCTACAACTGTTGCCCCACTTTCTTTTGATGTTTCAGCTGCCATTGTAACAGCTTTGGTTTCGCCCGAACCTGATATTGCAATGAGACAGTCAACTTCATTTATTGCAGGTGTTGTAACATCCCCAACAACGTGCACCTCAAATCCAAGGTGCATGAGTCGCATTGCAAAGGCTTTACCCATAAGTTCAGACCTTCCACTGCCAACTATAAATACAGATTTGGCATCTAAAATAGAATTTATCATACTGTTGACTTGTTCTTCATCCAACTGGTCTATGACTTTTAGAGCATGCTTTGCTATATTTCTAGCTGCAGTTTTTACGTACTCCATTTTAAACCCTTAACCCTTTTTTAGTTTTTTAGAAGCATCTTAAGGTAATCAAGACTCTCTGTTACTTCCTGGGGACTTTTAACTTCCACAACCAGAATATCATTGTAATTTGATTTTTTAATATTTTTAAAGAGTTTTTCAAAGTTTATGTTGGCACTTCCAAGTGCGTTGTGGTTGTCAAAGGATCCATCATTGTCGCTGAGGTGTATGTGTCTTATGAGCTTTGATTTAAACATATCATCAGCAGAAATGCCCATGTTGTTTGCATGACCAACATCCAGGGTTATGTAGGCATCAACTTCATTTGCAATTTCTTCAAGCTCGTTTAAATTTCTGCAGAACAGTCCATTGATGTTGGGCATGTTTTCGATGCACATTCTGACACCGCAGTCCTCGGCGTACTTGGAACATTCCCTTAAGGCATTGATGTTGTACTCCCTGATCTTATCAGGAAATTTGTCCCCAAGAATAGGCATGGAACCCGGATGCACAACAACCGTTGGTTCAAGCTCAGAGGCCATATCGATGGATTGTTTCACTTGAGAAATTGATGACTCCCTTATTGCCTTGTTGTGGGATGCAATGTTAATATCTGAAAGTGGAGCGTGAACACTTATCTTTATATTATAAGAATCAATGATTTCATGACTTATTGAATCATAGGGATACTCATTTATCACTTCACAGTATTCCAAGCCCTTATCTTCAAGGCAGGTAAGAATTGAATCGAAAGGTTTGGGGTACAGTGCAAGGGTTGATACACTTATTTTCATTTAAACGCCTCTGCTGTCTTTTAATATATTTAAATTAATTCCTTCAATGTACTTCTCATTGTCCAACAATGTTTATTTTATCATTTTGTTAACTTTACTTTCCTGTTTACTTGAATCTTCATTACACTTTATTTGAATCTCCAATTATTTATTTTACCTTAGATCTCATTAATTTTAATATCCATAAGTTTTAGACAAGTCCAGCAACTTATAATTTTCAATAATCTTCTGATCCAGTAACTCAGTTGAATTTTTAATTTCTTGGTTTATCAATAACTTGAAAGGGGATAATGTTTTAAAAAGAAAAAAAATTAGGGGAATTCGTGTTGAATTTACAATTATTCAGTTCTAATCCGTGCATTTATGGATATATTATTTTCTAAAGCATTTATTAAAATATTTGCAAGTTCTATATCTTTTTTCACTTTTATGGTGCCCTTTTTACCAACAGTGGCTGTGAAGAGGTATTCATCATCCACCAGAATATCAAATGGTGTACCCACACTATCCTTCCCGAACATCAATACCACGTAGTTTCCGGACAGTTCAGCTTTAATTGGAAACACGTCCTTTGACACTTCAACATTGAGTGGTTCCACCCCTATGCTTATGCCTATGCGTTTTTCAACTTCATCTATGGTTTTTCCCTTTTTACCTATGAGTTGAGGAATGAGTTTTTCATCTATCCAAACTGTTGCACGCTTTTCAGACTGCATGCTAACCTTAACATGAGCATCAGGAATTCTCCGTTTGATTTCCTTTACGATCTCCCTTTCTGCAATTTTCTGGATGGGAGATTTTTCAAAGCTGGTTTTTGCAACATCCATTACTATGGTCTGCTCCCCATAGGTGTATATTTCATGGACGATTTCTCCTGTTTCAAAGTTCTTCACCTCTATAACAGGCCTTGAGAGATCCGCCTCCAGCATGCCTGTTGGAACCTTCACAGTTAACTCTATGTCATAGATAGCTGCAACACGGCCTTCATTTATGAATATGGTCGTGTCAACGATAGAGGGTATCATTCCAAGCTCCACCCGGCTTATAATTCTCTGAATGGCATCTATTGGTCTTGTGGAGTGGACAACACCGATCATTCCCACACCTGCAAGCCTCATATCTGCAAATATTCTGAAATCCCGGGTTTTACGCAGCTCATCATATATGGTGTAATCCGGACGTACAAGAAGAAGAATATCTGCTGTTTTTGCCATATCACCCTCAAGAGGAGCATACTGGGTTATTTCATCCCCCACCTGCAGGTCGCGGGGAGATTCCATGGTTTTAACAACTGCACCAAGGTCTTTACTGTAAAAATCTGCCACTGCCTGGGCAAATGTGGTTTTACCTGCACCTGGCGGACCTGCAATTAGTATACCCTTTGCGCTGTTTCTCAATCTGTCCATGAGCTTGTCAGGAAGCTTGTAGTCGTCAATTGAAACCTTTGCAACGGGCCTTACAACGGTTATTTCAATTCCATCTGAAAATGGAGGTCTTGCAATTGATATACGGTACTCCCTGAACTGGATGACAGTTGCACCATCCATTTCTATTTCTATGAAACTTTTAAAGTCACTTTTTGCCCTTTCTATGATTTCTCTGGCCATTTTTTCAATTTCAATGCGTTTAAGTCGTTTTGATCCTACCCTGACCAGTTTTATGTTTCCAGGTGTTCCCTTTTTTGCCATTGGCACAACGTTTTCCTTGAGATGGATGGACATGGTGTGCCTGTCAAAGAACTTTCCAACCTCAAGATCTCTGTAACCAACCATTTCCTGCTTTAGATAGATGGCATCAAGACCCTGAGCCTCTGCAACTTCCCTCTGGATTTTGTCACTTGTTATGAGGGTTGCACCGTATTTTCTGGCAGTGTTCCTTATCATTGCATCGATTTCTCCACCCCTTGCAAGTGATATCTCCTCAAGGGTGGGTCTCCTTCCAATATAGGTCAATGAAATTTTACCTTCCCTGCACAACTTTTGAAGTTCTTTAAGTTCCTCTAGTCCATTAAAACCTGTTTCTCGCCCTTTATTTGCCTGATTCTCCAATTCAGATACAACTGCTTCCGGGATTATCACCTCGCACCCCTTGTACTTTTCATCCTCGATTATTCTCGTGATCCTACCATCCACAATCACACTTGTATCCGGAACTATCTTCATTTACTTCTCTCCATAAACTTTTTCAGGCTCAAAAACCTTTTCTTTAACTATTTCCAATTTATACCTTCTGTTTTTTTTGTCAGAATTTGGCGTCACAGGACTTATTTCTCTGAAAAAACATGAAAAATAACCTTCGTGGCATGCGGCACCAGTTTGTTTGACTTTGAGAAGAACTGCATCTTTATCACAGTCTGTGAATATTTCCATAACTTCCTGAACGTGGCCTGAGCTTTCACCCTTGAACCACGGTTTTTGACGGGAAGTACTCCAGTAATGGGCTTTTCCTGTTTCAAGAGTTTTTTGGAGGGATTCTCTGTTCATGAATGCAACCATGAGAACTTCTGAGCTTTCATGATCCTGTGCAACAGCTATTACAAGGTCTTCACCCTTTACTTTGTGTCTGAAGTTCAGGTTCAAGGCATCAACGTTCAGATCCCCTTGAATGAGGTTAGTATCCACTTCCTGATTCTTATCTGAATCCATTTGAGGGTTTTTCATTTAGATCATCCCAGTCTGCAGGAGCTTGTTTTTCAGTTCAGCTGCAACATCGTCCACATCAACCATTTCCTGTGCCCCTGTTTTCATGTTTTTAACTGTTACCTTTCCATCTTTAAGGTCCCTTGCACCCACAAGGATAACGTAGCTTGTACCGAGGTTATCTGCATGTGACAGCACCTTTTTAAGCTTTCTTCCTGTGAGGTCAACATCGGTTGAAATCCCAACCTTTCTCAGTTTCTGGGCTATTTCAAATGCCTTTAATTTTGTATCCTCTTTTATGGGGGCTACAAATACATCCACAGTTTTAGCAACTGGTATTTTTGCTTTTTGTTTTTTAAGGGCTTCCATAACCCTGTCAAATCCAAATGCGAAGCCGGTTGATTCAACTTTTTCACCGCCAAATACCTGTATTAAATTATAGGTTCCCCCACCACTTATCTGTTTTTGTGCACCCAGACCATGGACGTAGATTTCAAATACAGTTCCTGTGTAGTAATCCAGACCCCGGGCAATACCCAGATTTATGATGTAGTCGGAAAAACCAAAGGCTTCAAGAGATTTAAGAAGTTCTTCAAGTTCTTTCAAAGCTTTATAAGCATTTTCATTGTCTTTTATTAGTTCCTCAACATCAGACAGTATTTCCCTGTGTCCCACCATGTCTATGAGTTTTAAGAGGATGTTCCTTGATTTTGAACCGATCTGAAGGTCTTTAAGCAGACTTTTAAGTCCTTCAACATCTCTTTTATCTATTAAGCCCATTACCTGGTCCTGTTTTTCTCCGAAGACTCCTTCATCTGCAAGTATGCTTCGCAGTATTCCAAGGTTTCCTATATGGATCTCACAGTCATCCAGTCCCAGTTCTTCAACACAGTGAGCTGCCATTGCTATAATTTCGGCTTCTGAGCCTGGAGATTTAGCTCCTACAAGTTCACATCCAAACTGCCAGAACTGTCTGAATCTGCCTGCCTGCGGCCTTTCATACCTGAAACAACTCCCAAAGTAGTACATTTTAATTGGTTTTGGGCTTTTTTGCAGTTCATTTAGATAAAGTCTTGCAACAGGTGCTGTAAGCTCAGGTCTAAGTGCTAAATTTCGTCCTCCTTTGTCTTGGAAGTGGTAAATTTGTTCTTTAATTCCCTCACCAGATTTTGTGGTGAAAAGGGATAGCTCCTCAAATATTGGCGTTTTTATCTCGCTGTAACCGTAAATTTCAAATATTCTTCTTAAAACGTTTTCAACATATTTCCTTTCTTTCATTTCTTTAAAAAGAAAATCACGAGTTCCTCTAGGTCTTTGTATTTCCATTGAATTCTCCTACCTTCAAAAATGCGATGAACATATTTTCTGTGCTTGATTTTGTTTTTCGGGAAAGAGCCATTTAACATGGTTTGGAGATCTTCAAAAAAACAAAAGAATTGCACTGCATTTTATTCACTGTTTAAATCTTTTACTTTACTTTTATTAAACTTTAAAATATTTAACTAGAATTGTATTTTAATAAATTTATTTCAAACTTAATAGGATCTAAAGGGAAATCCAGCAAGTGTATTCCTAATTAATATCCTTTATTTAATTATTCAATTTGCTTGATTTTAACAAATTTTAACTGGTTTTATTTAATTTAATCAAATTCAAGCAATATAAACAAAATTCAAGATTAAGCAATAAAGTTAAATCTTTCGGTGTGTTTGTAGCAGATTAAACCATCACTTAATCATAGTACTTCAGGTATTCTCCAAGCATCTTGGGGAATGATTTTGCACTTAAAAACCTTAAACCCAACCTTTCTGCCCATACTCGGATTCCTTCATCTGCAGCCACAACCCCTGCGCCAAGCTCCTTAGCCAGAAGAAGCACATCAAGATCTGGGGCGCTGTCAAGGGTTCCCTTACGCAGTGCAGCCCTGTAACGTTTTCGAAAGTCCGTTATGTACTTACCGATAACTTCAACCTCAATGCTGGTTTTCTTTTTACCCCGGGATATCATAACCATTGATTCCACTGCTGCCTCCCATACTGCGCTTTCAGAAATTCTCATACCCTTGTTCATACGTTCGCGCATGTCCCGAACGTATTCATAAAATATCTGGGATGGTATTTTGGTATCATAACGATTGGGGGTTTTTTTAACGATCCATGTTTCCGCTTTGACCATGGTACTTTTAGGGCATTCGTATCTGGCCATGTAATCCAAAAACTCTTTGTAGGTGATTGGAGGCATGTGACAACTTATGTTGAGCTTTATTCTGGACCTTGCAATCAGGTCGAGCAGAACATCCACGGTTTTGTTCAGTTCTCCATCTCCAAATTCATCGCGGAGCTGATTGTCTGTAAAAGCTGTTGTATCAAGTACAAATCTCTGTTTTGCAATCAAGTCTCACACCTCGCTCCTGTTAAATTGATTAATCTGAATCAACCTACCAGAAGGCATGCTGAAAGCTGGGATTTAAATCATCATCCAGTAACTTACCTTTTTTCTCATCTCTTAATTTCTAAACAGATTAATATAAAATGTTGCATTACATAGGCTTTGTCAGAAAGTTGGGGGGTTGGTTGTTAAAGAGCTTTTTCTGGTTTTGAATCTCTTTTCTGATGTTTATTCGTGATGTTACGCCTGTTTTGATCTTCATTAACCTCTTAACACTTTTGGGGAAGGTTTTTTGGAAGGTATTCTCTATTTTATTTGAGGTTCGTTCATATATTTTCATCTTCTAAGAATGCAAAGAAGGTTTTAAAGTAAGGCATCACAGAATTGTGGATAATTGATTGAATAACCTCTGAATATTCGTTAATTTTATTTAAAATTTCGTTTAATTTGTTTTTTTTTAGCATTTTTAAATGACTCACTCTGAAATAAACTGAATAATTCTAGTTTTTCTCTCCATGTTTTCTTGTTTCTTCTTTATTTGGTTTATTTTCTTGGATTATATTTGTTTAAATCATTGGTTATGGCGATTTTTGTTTTTTTTATTTCCTGTATTTTTTTGCTCTAAAAACTCTTGTATGTTCTTAGAATTTTCTCTCGAGTATATTTATAATCAGCAGCAATGATATTCTGTTTTGCTGTCGAATGATGTGAATCTATAAATTTCATATGCCTTTGATTTTAATCGGCTCAACATCAAAAATGCAATAACCCGAATAACGGCTTTCAAAGTCATTGTTATCATTTTTATATTCATAGTATTCCAGTTTTTCAAATTGTTCGTTGTGAAATATTGACTCCTTTGTCTTTTGACAAACCTTCACAAAAAAATAGGAAAATTTATAACCCCGATCAAACAAACCACTAACTGGAACATGTGTTTTTCTTTTTAGCATACAAAATACTGTGCTCCACCCTATTATAAAAGTTTTCAGGTTTCCATTCCAAAAAATAATCATTTTTAACTGGAATAAAAAAAATTATTTTATCAAAACAACAATCTCAAATCAAAACAACAAATTTTCAAAAACTCCCAAGTTTTTAACAGTGCCATTACATAGAAACATTACATAAAAATATTAAGGCATCCTTGAAGTTGAGATTACGAAGTTGAAATCTTGATTGGGCTTTGATCTTTGTTTAAAACATGGACTTTGGAACTGATGAAAAATATAAAATAAAGTACTTTTAACAATCCATACCAAAAAACAATTCTTACTAAAAAGTAATAACTAAAAACTATAAAAAAGAAGGAATCACAGATGATAACAGGTAAAACAGGTGTTTTTGGGATAATTGGTGATCCTGTGGAGCACAGTTTGTCTCCACTGATGCACAATGTAGCATTCAAGAAACTGGGTCTTGACAATGTTTACGTGCCATTCCACGTGAAGAAATCTGATCTTCAATCTGCATTGATGGGAGCAGAATCCATGGGGGTAAAAGGATTGAACGTGACCATTCCTCATAAAACAGCAGTTATAAAATATTTGGATGCTGTTGATCCTGCTGCAGAGCTTATAGGGGCTGTAAACACGATAAAATTTGATGAAAATGGGAGTGAAGGTTACAACACAGATGGAATGGGTGCTGTAAAGGCCATTGAAGAGGTTACAAGTGTTAAAAATAAAAAAGTTGTAATTCTCGGCGCAGGAGGAGCTGCAAGGGCAGTTTCATTCCAGATACTGTTGGAAGGGGCTGGAAGTGTTTCAATTGCAAACAGAACCCCTGATAAGGCGGTTAAACTTAGAAAAGATTTGAGGGAAAAACTGGGGGCAGATGCAAAGGCCTTGGATCTTGGCTTTGATCTTGAAGAGGAACTTGAAAATGCAGACATCCTTGTAAACACAACTCCAATTGGAATGTATCCCAATGTAAACCAGAAACCATTGGTTACAGAGGACATGATGCATGCGGGCCTTGTTGTAAATGACGTAGTTTACAATCCCCTGAAAACAGGTCTGCTCAAAGAAGCTGAAAAGGCCGGTGCAGAGGGAATATCAGGTGCCAAAATGCTTGTCTATCAGGGGGTTGAGGCCTTCAAAATATGGACAGGGATTGAACCGCCTGCGGACATCTTTGAAGATGCCCTGATGGAAGAGTTGAAGAAATTGTAAACATTTAAACTTCAGGTGTAAGTTCACAAGCGTTTAAATTTTAAATGTAAATTCAAGTTTAAAAATTCAGGTTTTAAATCTAAATCCAAGTTCAACACTTTAATTGGAGTTAATGAAACATGAGGGGATACAAAATGAATGAAATTCCTAAAATGGATGAAATACCAGTAACTGACAACCATATACACGTGGACCCTGTACATGGTGAGGGACCTGTTGCAGTGGCCAACAAGTTCCACAGGTCCGGAGGCAAGGTCATGATAATTCCCAACAAGCCCACATGGACAGTTGAAGGCCCATGCAATTTTAAAGAAGCCATGGAACTGGGAATAAAATACGTGGATGAAATAAACAAGAATACCGAGGTTAAAGCCTTTTCAGTTCTTGGAGCACACCCTGCAGAGCTTACAAGGAGGGTTGAAGCCGGTTTAAGTCTTCAGGAAGCAGAACTACTGATGAGGGATGCCTTTGAAACTGCACAAAAGTTCGTAGTGGAAGGTAAAGCCATTGGAATCGGTGAAATTGGAAGGCCACACTATGAAGTTTCCTCAGAGGAGCTTGAAGTCCATAACAGGCTGATCCTGTATGCAATGGAACTTGCAGCGGATGCGGACTGTGCTGTGCAGCTCCACACAGAAACTTCCGGGCCTGAACAGTTTCTAGAATTTGCAAAAATGGCAGATAAAGCAGGACTTAAAAGAAGTAGGGTCATAAAACATTTTTCAGGCCCCTTTGTCCTTGAAGAGGAGAACCACGGCCTTTTAAATTCACTCATATCAACCAGGGAGGTTCTGGGGGAAGGACTTGAAAAACTGAAGGCTTCAGGGAAAAAAATAGATTTTTTAATGGAAACTGATTACATGGATGATTTAACAAGGCCTGGAGCCGTGTTAGGCCCCAGAACAGTTCCAAGACGGACAAAAGAACTTCTTGAAAAGGGTTTGATCACAGAGGAGGATGCCTACCGGATCCACATTGAAAATGTGGAGCGCACCTACGGTATCGACCTTGAAATGTGATTCTTTTTTTGCTGTTCTTTTTAACTCTTTTTCTTCCTTTATTTCTTCTTGTTACTCTGTTATATTGTTTATTTTAGTTAGTGACGTCTCATAGCATCATTTAATTATTTCTGTTTAATTATTTCTGTTAATGTCTTCATTTGATCAATGTCCACCAATAAGGAAGCTGACCACACTGATAAGAACTCCTATACACACAATTTCAGCACTTGTCTTTAAAAGGCTTCCCTTTGACACTTTACCCAGATACACACCTAAAATTGTTAGGGCTGTGAAACAGAGCACGACTGTGGTTAACAGGGCATTTAATCTGCTTTGAATCAGTAAAAACGGTAGAACAGGCACAAATGAGCCTATAAAACTTGAGAATCCATGGGTGAACATGCTCATGTAAACCCTTCTCTTGGCTGCTTTGTGAATAACCGTATCGTCAAGGGATCCTTCACCTAAAACCATTTTATGTTCAAGTTCTCTCATTGTACGGGATTCTTCTGCCCTTTCACCTATAAAGGATCCAAATGCATTGGACATTGAAATTGCTATGCCTCCACTGAGGCCTGTTAATCCTATGACGTAGTTAGGTGTTTGCAGTCCTCCTGCACCCGCCACCCCACTTGCAGCAAGGGTCACGCCCATAACTGCAAGAATACCGTCTAAGCTTCCGAGAGCCACATAACGGCTCATTTTAAAGTATTCCTGAATAAATTCATGTATGTTCATTTAATTGTTATCTCCAATTATTTTTAAAAATCAGATCAATGATCTTAGATCAACCTACCTTAATAATCAACCCATTAAATTTATATCCATATGGAACTTCGAAATTTTAAAACTTCGAAATTTTATATCTTGATCTACTGTTTTGTAATCTTGAAAAAAAGTAATTAAAACTGCAAAATAAAAAAAAGTTAACTTTATAGGAAAACTTTACAGAAATTTATAAAAATTTATAAAAAAACCAATTTTTAGCCCCTTCCAAGCTCTTTATGAGCCCTTGCAAGGTGTCCTGCAGCCAGTGCACCCATGAGTGATAGTTCGCCTGCAAGGACAGTTCCTGCAATGATCTCAGCAAACTTGGAAACCTTGCCGCTGCCTGAAACATCCAGGATCTCAAGGCATTCTCTGGCAGTTTCAAGCCTTGTACCTCCACCAACGGTTGCAATCGGCACATCAGGCAGTGTCACTGAGAAGTAGAGGTCTCCATCCACCTCTTCAGCTGTGGTTATCCCAAGGCTTCCCTCAACAACGTGTGCTGTGTCTTGGCCTGTTGCAAGGAATAATGCAGCTATCATATTTGCATAGTGGGCGTTGAAACCCATGCTTCCTGCAACAGCTGATCCAACAAGATTCTTCGCAGTGTTAACCTCTAAAATTGCTTCAGGTGTCGTTTTAAGTTTTTTGGAAACGATTTCTTCAGGCACAATAACCTCTGCAACCACGCTTTTTCCACGGCCTTCTATGAGGTTTAAACTGGACGGTTTCTTGTCAACGCAGAGGTTACCGCTTAGAGCAATTACATGAGCCCCTGTTTTATGACTTAAAAGGGTTAAAGCTGCTTCTGTTGCTATTGTTACCATGTTCATTCCCATGCTATCCCCTGTTGCGAAAACGAACCTTGGATAAATGTACCTTCCAACCACAACAACCGGATCGATTTTCAAAAGCTTTCCATGCCTTGTTGTTACTTCTGCAGCTTTTTTAAGTTCTATGAAATTTTTTTCAATCCACTCTTTAACCTTTAAAGCTTCAGATACAGATTTTGCTTTTATAGCTGGTGCCCTTGTCATCTTATCCCCAATTATCCTGACGTTTGCACCGCCTGATGCTTTTATAGCAGAACAGCCCCTGTTTACAGATGCAAGAAGTGCACCCTCTGATGTGGCCAGAGGCACGTAGAAATCGCCTTCTGCATGTTGTCCATTGATTTTTAGGGGCCCTACTAAACCTACGGGTATTTGCACGGTTCCTATAGGATTTTCTATGTTCCTTTTCATGGCTTCTTCCATGTTGAGTGAGTACCTTGATATATGTTTCAGTTTCGTTCCAGATATTTTCTCTGCGAACTTTCTTCTTATATTAAGAGCTTCACCAACATTCTTGGTGTACTTATCAATTTCGTGGAGTTTCATCTCTCCATTTAAAAGTTTAGTTACAATTTCGTTTTCTTCTGCCATGGTTCTCACAAAACCTTTTTTTGGATACTGACATCTGTTTCAACTTTAATTTAGATTTTTGCTGGATTTAAATAGTATACATTTTAATTCAAGCGCCTAACATTGATTTGAATTAGAGTCATCTAAAATAAAATTATCTGAAATTTACTAAAACTTCTTTAGTAAAACCTCACCATATATTATCTGTTTAACTTTATTTATTATTTGTCTCGGTTAATTGTTCTTCTGCCCTTTGACATTTAAAGGTTTTTATTATCTTTAATCACCAGATTGGAGAAAAAATAATACTTCAAGCTCTTGAGCAAGATTTCATAGGTTTAAAGAAAGTCATGAAAAGATGATCTTGGATTTTCAATTTGACCACGCAAGATAAAACATATTCACATCTAATTTTAAAACACATTTAGATAGTTTTAAAACGCATTTAGATAGTTTTAAAAAACTTTGAGAAAGTTTTAGATCTAATTTCTAATTTTTTAAGTTCTAATTTTTTAGATTAAGTCCCAATTAAAAAAATTTTAAAGTACTTAAAACTGGTTCAAACATAATAAAGCAAAAAAATGGAGGTTTTTAGGTGTTTTTCATTGAAAATTTTTTTTTTGATTACAGCTCTTTTGATTACAAATCTTTGATACTCATAAAATTTTTTGATACTCATAAAATTTCATACCAGATAGAACGTACCAAATGAAACTTTTTTTGAGTCAAACATTCATAAAACATCTTTAATGATCTCAGCAATCTCTGAAGGTTTTTTTGCAATTTGAACCCCTGCATTCTCAAGGGCTTTTATTTTACTTGCAGCTGTACCACTTTCACCTTCAATTATGGCTCCAGCATGTCCCATTTTCTTTCCCCTTGGTGCTGTTGTTCCTGCAATGTAACCCACAACAGGTTTGCTTATGTTTTTTGATATGAATTCTGCTGCCTTTTCTTCGGCGTTTCCACCAATTTCACCTATCATAACCATTGCATCTGTATCGTCATCATCCTCAAACATCTGGAGGACTTCTGAAAAATCCATTCCAACAATTGGGTCTCCACCAATGCCCAAACAGGTGCTTTGACCCATGCCTGCACTTGTTATCTGACTTGCAACTTCATAGGTTAAAGTTCCACTTCTTGAGACCAGACCAATGTTTCCCTTGTTGAAGATGTGGGTTGGCATTATCCCAAGCTTACCAACACCTGGAGTTATTATCCCCGGAGTATTTGGTCCCATGACAATGGTTTGGTTTTGTTTTGCATATTCAACTATCTCCATTGAATCCTGGACTGGTATGTGCTCTGTGATTATAACCACAAGGTCAAGCTGTGATATTGCTTCAAATGCAGCATCCTTTGCAAATTTGGCTGGAATAAATATTATGGATGAATTGATGTCCAGGTCTTCTTTAGCCTCTTCTATGGAATTATAAACATTCAGTTCACCAACTTTCTGTCCGCCTTTCCCTGGGCTGGTCCCTGCAACTATCTTTGTACCGTACTCAAGCATCTGTTTTGTGTGAAATGAACCCTGTTTCCCTGTAATACCCTGCACAACACATCTTGTGTTCTCATCAAGAATTATCATCAAATATCACACTCTTATTAATTAATTTAAGATTACATCATGGTAGCTATTATCCTAGCTAACTTTACTTAATAAACAAATTATAACTGAATTAGTGAATCATCTAAAATTTATTGTTGAATCATCTAAAAATTATTTTCCCTTTAAATATGATTCTGGATTATATCCCTATCTAGTTTGTGGTTTTAGAAACTGATCTTATCTAACCTAACAAACAGCTGTTAATTATTCAATACCTTTTTTATCCCAGAATTCCCATCCTACTTGAAATTGGAACTGCCAGATCCATGACATTTCCATTCATGTAGGCAGTAACCGATATTATAACACTTCCAGGAATTATGTAGGACGGTGTTCCCCTTTTCACCAGGTAAACATTTTTATTACCCAGTGCAGCCCCGACCATGGCTCCTGCAACAATTCCAATACTTTCTATGTCTTCAACGGTTGCAACAACTACGGGATCATCTGTTTCATCTGAAACGTATCCCACGCCAGGTATTTTTCGCACGTCATCCAAACCTCCACCTCCGACGTCGGTGACGTTTTCCATACCTTTTGCAGCATCTATTGCAGATACTGCAGCTTTTTTAACGAAAGATTCGCCACCATAAGTATCAAATGCGACTATAACCCCATCAGGAAATCTATCCGGTCTTATTTTAGCTTCAGCATAGGATATTCCTTCACCTGAACCCTCTGGGGTTTTTGATATTCCCTCCAGATCCCCAATGTTTTCTGCATTTTCTTTGAGTATGTCCACGATCCCTCTGTTAACAGCATCTAACTTTTCATCAGGGGCGAATGCACTTATAACAACATCATCACCGGTTATATTTGTCAATGCTGCTTTTCCAGCTCCAATATCCATAAGAGTTGGAATATCTTTCTCAAGATTTTTTATAAGTTCCGGGCTGCAGGAAACATCGTTTTTGGATATATCTGCCCCAATTGAAATTAATTTCAACTCATCACCCCTTAAAAAAATTTAAAATCATGCTTAAACTGTAAAAACTTGAACTGTAAAAATCTAAACAAATTGATTTATGGTTTCATATATACCTTTAATCTTTATATACTTCTAAAAATTTTACCTGTAAATTGTATTTCTATTTTTGGATGTATTTCCATGTACAATTCCATTGTTCATGCTTATATTGGGAGAACTTGTTTTTATAGATATTTGTAGAATTTTCAGAAAATTGTTCTGACGCTGACTTTTCTAGGAACAAGCTTGCTGAAGGGATCACATATTTTTTATGGAGAAATTTTTATGAGAACTTTTTTTATTGGAACTGCATTTTTAAGTTAAATTATAAAAATTAAGTTAAATTATAAAAATATTGTCGCTAAAAGTATAACTTTAATACTGTACATATTTTACTGTACATAAAGCTCTTGATTTAATCAGAGGAGTCGTGTTATAATTTGCCTGAAAAACCCATGATATGTGTTCCCATATTTGAAAAAACCCATGATTATGTCCTTAAATCTGCAAAAAAAGCCCTTGAAATGGGTGCAGACCTACTGGAATTTAGAATAGACGCACTTGAGGAACCTGATGCAGATAAAGTTCGGGATATTATTGAAACTATAGATCACCCCTTAATTGCAACAAATAGAATGTCAGGTGAGGGAGGATTTTTTGATGGATCAGAAGAGGAAAGAGTAGAAATTTTACTTGAAGCTGCTAAAGCTTCTGATTTTGTTGATGTAGAACTTAAAACAGCTGAAAAGTGCAGATCAAAAATTATAAAGGCTTCAAAAACTTCAATAGTTTCATTTCATGATTTTAAGAAAACTCCTCCTCTTAAAGAGCTTTTAGATGTTGTAAAAGCAGAGAAAGAAATAGGGGATATTGCAAAGTTTGCTGTAATGCCTGAAGACATTAAGGACACTTTGGTGGTGCTTGAAGTACTGTCCCGAGTTCAAAACACCATAGGAATTTCCATGGGAGATCTTGGAAAGTATACCCGGATTGTTGCACCCATTTTTGGTTCGCCAATTACTTTTGCATCATTTAACAGGGAATCCGCACCCGGACAGTTGGACATTGAAAGTACAAAACATATTCTAAGCAAAATTGGTAGCTGGTGATGATAAATTGAAATCAAAAACATTGGCTTTAATTTTGATCCTTGTTGGAGTGATTGTGCTGTTTGCAACCAGTTCAGAGCTTTATAGTTCGCACGACATCGGTATAACCATAAAAACCAACGGAACGGATATAACATCAATTTCAACTCCTCCCCTCTCCTTTGTCCCCCCAGCCATGATTAGTGAGATCAAGCAGAAGGCCACAGATGATCTGATAGATGATACAAGTACCGTTGATACTTTTAAATCGGATATTGAGAATATTGCACAGGAGTATAACTACACTGTTAACGTAACGATTGTGTCGCAGTTCGGAACAAACCAACTTCCAATGCCTGCAACTGTAAATGGAACATCTATGGTCCCGACCCTTAAGGATGGACAGCAAATAATTGTTCTTAAAACAAGCAACCTTCAGGTTGGGGACATTGTTGTTGCACGCCATCCGCAGTACGGTTTAATAGTGAAGAGGCTTGCTGCCATTAGCGGTGATCAAGTGTACCTTAGAAGCGACAACAGGCAGGTGGAAATACTTGGCACGCAGACTATCATAGAAAATGGTCAGTCTGAAATTGTGACCATGGAAAAAAAGCCGCTGGATACGTGGCTTCCAAGGGAAGATGTGATAGGGGTTGTAAGGGTATATTAAACCTTCATATTAACCTATCATTGCTTTTTATGTGAAAATATAATCTCAAATAATAAAGAAATAGTGTAACTTACTTTAATGTAAATTTTAATGTGATTATGTTGTGAAACAATCGTTTTTGAAGAGCGGATAAAATGGATGGAAAAAACAGGAAGGATATTAAAAAAGGTTCTGAAGTTTACATAGTACTTAAAAAGGACCAACGCACTGGAAAGAGGACTAAAGGTGTGGTTAAGGATTTACTGACAAAATCTTCATTTCATCCTCATGGAATAAAGGTAAGACTTGAAGATGGGCAGGTTGGAAGGGTTCAGGAGATAATAAAAGGATAATGAGAAACTAAGCTAAGATTAAAGGGTAAACTGCCATTTAATTTGGTTTAGCTTGTCATCTACATATCTTTTTGGTATTTACTTATCTTTCGCTATTTTTTTTGGTATTTATTTTATATTTTTTCTTGTATTAAGGATCAAAATTAAAGCCAATGTTCTTGATTTCAAAATATTAGATCGATAATTATTAGATTGATAATTTTGGTTTATTCTTTTTAAAAGAATCTCAGCATTTAATACATTTTAGGATAAAATTATAACTTTGAACCGTCATATTAATACACAAAGCATAAAGGGGGTGATCCCGTGAGAAGTAGTTTTGCTGTTGCAAGTATTATTACAGGTATATTCTGTTTTTTCCAGTTTTTTGGTGCTGAAAAAGCTATTTTGGCCATTATTTTTGGAGTTCTGGCATTCAATGAAATAAAAAAAGAGAACCTCACTGGCCGTAATCTTGCTATAATCGGTGTGCTCCTGGGAATTATTTACATCGTGATTTTAATTGCAATGCTACCTTATTTAAGCCAGTTAATGTCCAGGTTAACACTTTAACACTAAAGTGTAAAGTACCTAAAAAAAGGGAAATATTAAAAGAAAGATTTAAATTAAAAAAACAAAATCCTCTGTTTAACTGAGTTCAGCCAGTCTTTTAATTCTTTTCACCATGTTTGGGTGGGTTGAGAGGATCTCCATTACTCTGTCATGTGTACCAATCCTGGTTGGATTGTACCTTAACTCTGCAAGCTCTGCTTCACTTATGACTCCATCCATGTCTGCATCCACCTGTCTGAGGTTTTCTATCTCATTTGGGGCATCTGAAATATCGTTCACAAAGAAGGCCTTCAAACCTTCCACTTCTTTTAAATCATCTTTGTTGACTGCAGCAGATCCATATACAAGCTTGTAAAGGGCACTTGCAAGCTTGTGAGGTTTGCCTCCAAGTTCAACACTGCCCTGATCTGCGTAGTACTCTCTCACACGTGAGACAAAGAGGACAAGGAGCTGTCCCACTAGATAGGCTCCAAGGGCTGCTATTCCAATTATTGCACTTCCGTTATCTCTGTTTCCAGAGAAGAGGGTGCTGAAGAATATGTAGTAACAAATGAGTGGTACAACACTGATTAATGTCATTACGGCCATGTCGTTGTGGCGTATGTGGGACATTTCGTGTCCGAGAACAGCTTCAAGTTCCTCATCATCTAAAAGCCTTAAAATGCCACGAGTTACACAGATCCTTCCGTCTCCTTTGCTCCTTCCAAATGCAAATGCGTTGGGAATGTTTATCTCAGCAATGCCTACTTTTGGTTTTGGTAGGTTTGCTTTAACTGCCAGATCTTCGACTATGGCATGGAGGCGTGGGGCTTCATATTCAGACACGTAGTTAACCTTCATGCTGAGTTCAACCATTTTAGGGCCCAGCATGTACTGTGCAAACACGATCATAAGGGCGCAGATTGTAAAGAATAATGGCCCTCCAAATCCAAAGTAAGAACTGATAAGCATTACAATAATGTAAAGCAATGCAAATAATATTACAGTGGCTATCCATAGTCTTAATTTCAACTTCCAAGTACCTGCAGCTTTCATTTTAACACCCATGATTTTAATTCTATATTATGGTTAATCTATTATAAGTAACTTTACAAACTTTTGATTAAGGAAATTTTTCCTGTTAAACCTCTGAAAATGCTTAAAACCAAAATTAAAGTTTACAAATTAAACTTATAAAAATTCTAGTTTTTTTATCTTTTTTTATGGGGAAATTTTAATTACACACCCTTTTTAGTTGGACCTAAGGTTCTCGACGTGTTAACTAAATTTTAACCACTTAAATTACATGGATTTAAATTTAACATGTTTTAAAGGGTATACTCCATGATCTTTGATGTTTAAAAAGAGATTTTAAAAAAAAATATGAACAAAATCAGTTTAATAAAACAAAATCAGTTTAATAATGTTTTAAGTAGCAGTTTTGATGTGTTCATTAGTTGTTTTTCAATTTGTACTTGTATATCAGGTAGCCTACAAATCCTACAGCACCAATCACGACTATTATGTCGAGTATGTGGAAGTACTGGGTTATAATGTCCCATCTTGGGCCTAACTGGGTTCCCAGATATGCCAGTAGGAAACACCAGGGTAATGAACCTGCAAAGGTGTAAACAACAAATTTTTTAAGGTTCATGTGTGTGATTCCAGCGGGCAGTGATATGAAAGTTCTGATTATTGGGAGGACTCTGCTTATGAAAACTGCTTCGTAACCGTATCTGTCAAACCAGCTATCAGCCATTTCCAGTTTGTGGTGTGTAATTAATATGTACTTACCATATTTTTCAAGTAGGGGCCTTCCACCCTTCAAACCAACGAAGTACGCAATCAAAGAGCCGAAAAGGTTACCAAAAGCACCTACCATGGTTATGCCCAGGAGTGTCATGTTGGTGGTTCCTTCCCAGACAACGAATCCACTGAAGGTCATTATGATCTCACTTGGAAGGGGAATGCACGCACTTTCAAGGGTCATTCCCAGAAAGATACCCCAGTAACCAAGGGATCTTATAATATCAATTGCAAAGTTACTTACAAATTCTACTATACCTACCATGTAACTAGTAAGGTCCACATTGGATAAAAGTTTTGGCCTAAAGACCCGCCTTAAACTGTCCAGGAGTTGTCAGCTTGATGCATTAGATAATTTAACTACGTAGGTCCCACAGTTTTTCTGGGTTTATGCACTTCACCACCAATCACGCGTAGACAAAAACTTCACTCAAACTTCACAAAATCTCCAGGATTAAACCCAAGGTTCAAGATCAAGGCCCTATCTTCTGCATCAAGGTTTTTCCTACAGGTAGGGGGTATAGGGCTGCCTTTTTTAGCTATAACCTTCCCATTTTTCTTATTTGCTGCCATGAACTTTCCTGCATTACCATCAATGATAATGGTACCTTTTATCATGTCTACGCCGGTAAAATCATCAGTGCTGCCATTTATAATCACTGTGCCACCGTTTAAAAGAGCTCCAGTATTTTTACCAGTATTTCCATTGATTTTCACGGTTCCCCTTCGCATGAGTATTCCTGTGCTGAGGTCGGCGTTTCCATTCATCAGTACTTCAGCGTCAACATCTAACCTGGCCCCTACTGTGTCTCTGACAATTCCATCATCAATTGTAAGTTTCTTGCCTGTTAACCGGCATTTTTTTAGTTTGTCCCCTTTTAGCCCGTTGCTAACAACGTCGGTGATTGACCTGAACTTTTTATAACCCTTCTTATCTGATACAACCTCCACAAGGTTTCCAATTGGCCCTTTCATAGTCCCCTTAACATAGATCTGGCCTTTAACCATACTTATTCCCATTCTGGTGTCCACATTGCCATCAACAATGATGTTACCAACGTCAATGGCTTCACCTCTTCCTCCGAAATATTTAAGGTCATTGCCCATGCTGGAACCAAGCCTGTGACCTGCATCGCCTTTGATCTTCACATCACCCCCATTTTTCAGGTGTTCAACCAGATCACCAAAGGTGTACTCGTTTTCTGGAATTTTCCAGCTTAGATCAAGCTTTTTTCCCTTGTGCTGCCAGTGAAAGTTGTAGGTGAAATCACAGAGACAATCAACGGGTTTCTGGAGTTCTACTTCAAGGACATCACCTTCAGATCTCTTATCAGATCCCTTTCCAAACAACTTGAACATCTAAAACCCTCCCGAACTTTTTACATGTTGTTTAAATCTTTTTATATGTTGTTTAATTTTATTCATATCCTTCTTCATATTCCAATTTTCATTTATATGAACATAAATATAATAAATATAAATGTTGTTAAACAGCAATCCTTAAGTAGTCATATTGGAGGTGTTTTTTTCCGTGGAAGTAAAGGCAAAAAAATTTTTAGGAAAAAAAGTTTTGGACAGCGACCTTTTTGTGGTTGGAGAAGTATCTGACTTTAATTTAGATGCAGAAACATGGTCAATCAAATCTTTAATGGTATCAACAGGTATTCTGGGTATTGAAAGTTCATTTAAGGTTGACTGTGAGGAAGTGGCCAAGGTTGGAGACCAGATCCTTCTGAACTTGAACAAGGATGATATAGACGAAAGAGTGGATCGTCCACTTCACAAAAGCGCAGAAAGCGCCAAAAAAACGCTTGAAAGTGTGGGTAAATCAGTTACAAAAACTGGTGGAGACCTTAAAAAATCAGTTAAAGGTAAATCTCTGCGCAAAAAAGAGGAAGAAGAGTAAAAATTTTATATTCCCATTTTAATTCATGAATATTTTTTTATATTTGCAGTGTTTCAAATTCCAGATACTTCTCATGATTGCATAGATTTATAAAGCTAAAACCTGTGAAACTAGGATCTCGTGATAAAATGAACACAGAACCAGCTGAATTTTTACACAAACTTGGGGTTGACACGCGGTTTGTAAGCATCTTAGATAGTCATATTTTTATAAACAATTTGAAGTTTTCAAGGTTTTCAAGAAGAAAAGAAGAACTTTTTTTGAGGAAATTTCCACATTATGAAGTCGTAAGGTCCAAGCTCCTGCAGAAAATATGTACAAGGGCTTCAAGGGTTTTAAAAAATGCAGTGAAACCTAGGGATAAAATTTTCATAGTCAAGGATCGAAACTGCTTTAACATGGCACTTCACATAGTTTTAGAACCTTATACCCGAAAGTATGGTGTTAAACTCATATTTGGAAGAAGTCTTAAGGAGTTAGAGGGTTCTGGTGTAAATTCAGTTGCCTTACCTGTCACACTTGATGATGAAGTTGAAAATATCATGGGTTTAATGTTCAAGGGTGAAAAAATAGAACCTCTATCCCTGAATTATAAATTTGAGAACATAAAAGTTGTATGCCCATTTGTGAACGTTTCAAGGTTGTGGATCGTATCCTGGCTTGAAAAACAGGATTTAAAATGTGATCATAAAGATGAAAAAAGCTTAGAAAAGGATTTAATCAACTTTTTAGAGGGCTTCATCCCAGATGTCAAGGAAAACATGTTTAAATCTGCAGAATTCGTGCATAATCAACAATTACAGGAATCAAGTTAATAACATTAAATTAGATTAATTTATTAGATTAAATTATCATAATTTATTAGATTAATCTTCAAATTAATCCAGGATAATCAATTTACTGAATTAACTAAACTATTTTGGATAATAGGTTCAAATAAAACTATATTTCAATAAACTTAGTTCATAAACTAGTTCAAATAAAGTTTAAATTAGTAATGAAAAAGCATTTAAAAAAATTTTAAAGTAAGTTTAAAAGTTGAAAAGAGAGGTTTGTTTATCTTTTTTACCAGTTTTATCAGATTTACCAGCTTTAACTTTTTTATCAGATTTTTCCTTGGATTTTGACTTTTTACTGGTTGATTTACCGGCTGATCTTTTTTTACCCCTTTCCTCAGCCGGGCTTTTATTTGAGATCATTTCCTTTTCAGAGCTTTTTTTAGTCTGCACTGTTTTTTCAGTTTTCTTGGATTTTTCATCTTTAGATCCACCAGCCTTTGTATCGTTAGAGGTTTTGAATGCCCCTCTAAGACCCTTCTCTACCTCTTCCTGGGCAGTTTTTGATAGTTTCTTTGCGTAGGCTGTTTTCACTTTTTTGGGTATCTTCTTTGATCTAAAGAGCTTTACCTCCTTATCATCCAGATCAAAGAAGGCTGCTATTTCACAGGCCACCTCATCATCCTGGAACATGGTTTCGAAGTAGGGGAACTGTTCGCGAACAACCTTTTTGGAGCTGTGGAGTTTTTCTCCCATCTTCTCTGCAACAGCATCTCTCAGAGTTCTTTTTGCACGGCTTTTAGAGAGCATACTGTAAACTGAAGAGTTGGCATAGCGTGCAAACTTCCTGTAGGTTTCCTCCTTTGAGAGTGCAACTCCCAGACTCATGAGTTTGTAGGAGTACTTCCAGTAGCTGTAAACCCGTGTTTGGAATGCCCTTCCAAGATAGGTGTCTGCAAGTGAGACCATTTCATAGGCTTTAGCTATCTCTTCTGCTTTTTCATACTCGCGTGGAATGTTCTCGGCCACAAGTTCAAGAATGAAGTTTGGTTCGGCTTCAAGCTTCATGGCATCGTTTATGTGGTGGATGTTTTTGCTTTTAAGCACAGTTCTAACGGAGTCAAAGATGTTTGCAACTTCATCTTTCCTGGATATGAGTTCAAGATCCTTCGAGGTGACCTTATCTTTGCCTTTGGCTATGGCCTCCAGATCGTTTATTGCAGATCTCAAATCGCCCTTGGACTGTTTTGCAAGGTTTCTCAGCACGTACTCATCAAATTCAATATGTTCCTTGACGCATATCCTCTTCAAGAGGGCAACTATGGAGTTTGTATGTACCTTTCGAAGTTTCAGGACAGTGCACTTTGTTTTCAGGGTTTTGAGCCTCTTACTGTAGGGATCGTTGGCCATCATGATTATTGGGTGCCTGGCAGTTTTTATTATGTTGCCTATGGCCCTTGTTCCGCCCCTGTCTTCTGTTCCATGGATACCATCCACTTCATCCAGTATTATGAGCTTCAAACCCTCGTTGTAGAGTGAGCGTGATAGGGAGGATTCCCCAACTGTGTTGGTTATAATATCGTAGGACCGTTTGTCACTTGCGTTGAGCTCAACAAACTCTGAAAACTCCTTTGCTGCCAGATGGGCCATGGTTGTTTTGCCAGTACCCGGAGGCCCAATAAGAAGCAGGCATTTTTGGGGGTTTCCATTTAACCACTCTTCAGTCCACTCCAGGATCTCATTTTTAACCTTGACGTTCCCAAGGACATCGTCAAAGTTTTTTGGGCTGTACTTTTCTGTCCACAACATTTAATCTGCCTTTGTTTTTAATAAAAACCTTGTAAGAAGTGCTTCAAGTTGAATTCTTGGATTTGCCCCTTCCCTTATGCGGTAATCATATTCTCCAATGCTTTCTATCAACCTTATGTAAACGTCCACTGGAATCAGATCCTCCATTGCCATTCTGGAAACTTCCTGGTATATCTGGGTGACCATATCCTCACCGCTTGTTCCCTGAACAAGCATGACCTCACGCAGAAGATCTCTGGCACCAAGGAAATCACCATCAAGGGCCTTGTTCACGATCTTCCTCACATCCTTTGGCTTTGCCTTGGAAACAACATCATGAACACTTTCCTCAGTTATTTCATCATCAACGGTTGAAGAAGCCTGGAGTATGTTCACAGCACGCCTCATATCACCCTCTGAAAAGTAAACAATGCTTTCAATGGCGCCTGAACTGACCTTCAGGTTTTCAGCATTGGCTATTACATTCAAACGTTCCATGACATGGCGGCCCTTCACTGGTGCAAATCTGAAAATTGCACAACGAGACTGTATAGGGTCTATTATCTTTGAGGAATAGTTACAGGAAAGTATAAAGGATGAAGTCTTGGTGTACATCTCCATCTCACGGCGCAGAGCGTGCTGAGCATCCTTGGTCATGTTGTCAACCTCGTCCAGGAATATTATCCTGAAGGGAGATCCCACAGCCTTGAGTCTGCAGAAGTTTTTTATGTTGTTTCTCACGGTGTCTATTCCTCTGGCATCTGAAGCGTTGAGTTCCAGGAAATTTTGGCGCCAGTAGTCCCCCAGAACAGCTTTTGCAAGTGCTATAGCTGTCGTTGTTTTTCCAACCCCTGCAGGTCCTGTAAACATGAGGTTCGGCATGCTTCCCTCTTCTATGTACCTTTTAAGTCTCTGAATAATATGATCTTGACCTACAATTTCGTCAAGAGTCTGTGGTCTGTACTTCTCAACCCATGGTCCGTTCATTTAATCACCATTTTTTGACTTTAAGTAAAATTGATTATTTAACAGTTTAAAATCCATTATTTTAATTAAGCTTGGTTTATTTTTAATTAAAATTGATTCCTGGCAATTTTTATTAAATTGGTACTAATCTTATATAATTATCATTAGCACGATTTTATGTATCATGCACTGATTTTACAATACATCATTCTATATCGTTGCAACTTAATGATTTTAGGATCCTTATGTTTTACCAGATTTTATGTTTACTAAAGATTTTATGTTTACTAAATATGTTGCAGATGATATTTCCATGTTGCAGGTGTTATGGTTTATGTGCGGATCTTCTGTATATTTTTTGTAGTTCCTAAAACGAGATATGGATCAAGTCCTTATGGAGTTTTGAACCTATTCAAGTAGGTTAATTAATTCTGGGTGCATGTTTCGTTTTATACCCAGTTCTTCCATGGCTACTCCATAGGATTCATTTATGATCCTGAATTCAGACCTTACCATTCCCTTAAATGCATTGTAACCCATTACTTTACCATAATTTTCAGTTATAATCGTTATAATCTTGGTAAAATCTTCTATAAAAATTTTTTCCCTTTCATTTACAGGTATCTTCTTTGCGTTATCTTTTATCCTATCAAAATCAATTGTTGAGTTGCTTTTAACATCAACACCATCCAAAAGTCTATGGCACTGTTTTAAGGGTAAAAACTTTCGGGTAAGACCCCTTGCAGGTGTTACTCCCATGATCTTGCTTGCACCTATGGACATGGCTAAAAATAGGGATCTGTATATCTCCAAGATCAGGTCAGACCGTTTTTCACTGTCTTCCGGTATTTCAACATTTTTAGGGAGTTTAGGGAAAGATATTGGAGGTTTTATTAGTGGAAGAACTGTTTTTTCGTTTGTTTTTTCTGTTGTCAAAGTTCCGGCTTCTTTCACTTCTGAATTTTTATGTAGAAGCGATTCATCTGTAACATGCTCCTCTGCAACATTTACTCCCCTAACTTGTTCACCAACAGTTGGTTTATCCTTTTCTTTAACTTTTTTGATTTTGGCAGTGAGACCTTCTTTAACAGATTGCGATTTGTCTTTACCAGGAGTTGTCTCGTGAATTATTTCACTTCTGTTGACATCTGCTTTACCAATTTCAATGCGGTCGATACCAGCATCAGCAGATTGATCATCATCAGGTTGAATGTTAACAGATTTAATTTCATAATTCTCAAGTTTGGCGAAGTTTTGATCTTTAGTTATACGTTTCACAGCTTTTTTTGACGAAAACATGGCCAAGCCCAGGTTTGCTGTTGTTTCCATCAAAACCACCAAGTAAAAATTTTCAGGGTGTAAAAAGAGGATCTTGCCGTTTTTAGATTCAACAAGCACGCTCCTGATTTCACCTTCATTTGAAACATTTAACAGCTTTTTTGATGAGCTTGTAATGACCTTGGTCATTGGTCCAAAGAGTGAAACATCCAGACCTTGTGAAATACTGTGGCAAAGAACTTTGCCTTGATTATCAATAATTAAACTTCCCTTTAGTCCTGTTACACTTTTAAGTTCATTTATAACATTTTCAAACAGATTTTTCACAGCTGGATCCATAACGCCCCACCTAAATTTTTACCTCAGATTAAAGAGCAAACTTAATGATCAATTGAATCATTTACTTAATTATTCTTACTGTTTTTGAGTTTTTTTGAATACGAAGTCTGCAGTTTAAAAAAGAGGTTTAAGATTTAAAAGTCTAAATTTTTAACTGTGAAGTTGAAAGAGGCTTAATTTAGGAGTATTAAGTTAAACACTATTTTAAACACTAGTTAAAAAAGTGTAAAAGAAGTTTAAATTCAACCAATCAAATCAAAAAGCGTTAATAAAAGAAGTTCAAATTCAACCAATCAAAAGCGTTAAAATTAAAAAAGAAAAAAAAGATCAATGCTTTAAATTATCTCCCTTTTGAAGAGTTTACCGTTGCTGTCATGCAGATCCACAACCAGAGGTGATTCCCCATTTAACATGTGGGTTGCACAGGAAAGACAGGGATCGTAGGCCCGTATTACCATTTCAAGCCTATTTTTAAGACCTTCTGAAATTTCATCGCCATGTATCATGGCTTTAGCAGTTTCCCTAACACCAATGTCCATTGAGAGGTTGTTCTGTCCAGTTGCAACTATTAAGTTGGCCTTCTGGATTATTCCAGCACCGTCTGTTTGATAATCATGTATCAAAGAACCCCTTGGAGCTTCAATTATTCCAACACCTCTCATTGTAACGTCAGATGTTTCGGCGTCTTTTCTGGTCATTAAAGGCTCGTTAATGGTGCTTATTATGTCAGTTCCTGTTATATCCTGGTCTTCAAGAAGCTCAACAGCTCTTTCACCAGCGTACATAAGTTCTATAAGTCGGGCGTAGTGGTAAAGCAGTGGGTTCTGTGCAACCCCGTACTTATCTTTGAATTCATCGTAAAGGGCTGAGGCATTTTCTGTTGGAATGCTGTCAACAATGTTGAGCCTTGCAAGTGGTCCAACTCTGTAGTTTCCATCTGGAAATCCAACCTGTTTCAGGTAAGGGAATTTAAGGTACGACCATGGCTGAACCTTTTCTTCGATGTAATCCAGATAATCTGCAGCTTCAAATTCATGCACTGCACTGCCATCCTTGTCAACGATCTTCATGGAACCATCGTAGAATGAGAGTTTGCCAGAATCTGTTAATCCTCCAAAATAGGTTTTAACAGGACCTAAAGATTCTACTGCATCAGAATATTCTTCAAATAACGGTTTAGCAATTTTCAAACCATTTTCTATTAATTCAACAGCATTTCTAGCATCTTTAAGGAGTTCATCTCTTTCCTCGGCACTCAAAGCTTTTGATTGTCCTCCAGGCACTGCCGTTACTGGATGTATTGGTTTTCCACCCACTGCAGCTGTTATTCTCTGGCCAACAGCTCTGGTTTTTATTGCCATTTTTGCAAGTTCTGGATCCTTTTTTATTATCCCAACAACGTTTCTTTCAGCTGGATCTGAATCAGGACCCATTACAAGGTCAGGTGCTCCCAGGAAGTAGAAATGCAGGGAGTGTGAGTGGATGTACTGGCCCATTAACATCAGCTCCCTGAGTTTTTTTGCTGTTTCAGGTGGTTCAAGTCCAAAAACAGCATCTGTAGCTTTGGCTGATGATAGGTGATGGGCTGTCTGGCATATACCACATATCCTTGGGGTTATTCTTGGTGCTTCCTCAACTGCTGCCCCTTCAAGAAACTTCTCAAATCCCCTTATTTCCATCACGTGAAAGTGGGCATCTGAAACGTTTCCATCATCATCCATTTGTACTGTGATCTTTGCATGTCCTTCGATCCTTGTTACTGGGTTTACTTCTATCTGTTTCATACTGTCACCTCATTTTGCTTCATATTATCACTTTTTTACTTCTTGACCAGCTGTGGGATCAGGGAAACCTTTTTATCCTCCATTATGCTACTTCCAATGCAGAATCCGTAGATCAAATGGCCGATATCATACATCTGTTTTTCAACTTCTTTTTCAGGCATTTTTGAGAGGTGTGTGATCCTTGATATGATGCAGTTGTAAATGTCATGGTTGGGCTCCCTTAGAATGTCCAGTGAAGGCCCTCCACATCCATGGCAGGGAATACCGGCTCGTGTACAGAGTGCACCACATCTTCCAAGCGTTGCAGAACCAAGACAGACGTATCCCTGGCTTAAGAAACATTTTTCAGGGTCGGGTTCTCCCTCAACTCTTCTGTGAAGTGTGTTGAACTCTTTGTGTTCCATCTTCCGTGAGCAATCTGCACATACAGATTTTTTTGGGATGTTTGGTTTTTCTCCGTTTATGAGGGGTATTAAAATGTCTTTAACCACTCCTTCTTTGGGTGGGCATCCTGGAAGGTAGTAGTCGATTTCTGCCAGTTCTCCTGCAGGATGTACAATTGGCAGAAGTTCTGGAACGACTTCTGATGGAACTTCTGATGGTTCTGTACTTGGATTATCTGAATAAATTCTTTTGGTTACTTCTTCAGGACTGTAAAGGTCCGCCATTCCTGTTATACCTCCGTAGCATGCGCAGGTTCCATAGGCGATGAGGATCTTTGATTTTTCACGCAGTTCCCCCAGCCTTCTCTTATTCTCTTGGTTTCTTACAGACCCTGAAACCAGAGCTATGTCAATGTCGTCTGGTATTTCCTTGGTGTCCACAAGTACAGGTGCGTAAACTATCTCAGCATTGTCAAGGAGTTTTAACAGATCCTCGTGCAGGTCCAGAACAGATATTTCACAGCCAGAACAGCTTGCAAGCCATTCAAGAGCAATTTTTACCATCACTTACCACCCCACTTAATTGTGAGAGTTTTAAGACATGCATTGGGCCCAACATGGTCAATGTCAAGTTTTCCTTTTATTCCCATGACCTCTTCAACCGCTCCAACCGTGTATCCGTAAAGAAGGTAACATAAAGGTCCTTTCTGTCTGAGGCCAGTTCTTCTGAGGGTTTGTCTTACAACACAGTCCCTGAATATCAGTTTGACAATGGTTTCATTGCCCTTCTCTATGGTGTACTCTGCCTGGTTTGAGGGTTTCCACATTTCAAAGTAAAACTCTATACCCAGGATCTCGCTCAATTCTTGCATTGCCTTTTCAAGGTCGTCTGTTTTCTCAACAAGTTTTCCTGCTTCATGTCCCATCCTTTTGCCTGCCTGGTACACAATGGCATTTGCACCCCTGCCTGAAACCTGCTCGAGTGCGCTGGACATTGAGCCCATAAACTTCATGAGGACGTGCAGAGCTTCCTCATAATCGTTTATATCTCCACTGCACTCCTCAGGGATAAGTTCAGGTTTGAAATTTCCGAATACTTCCCTTTCTGTTTCCATAACAAATCCCCCTACAATATTTTCCGAATAACCTCGTTCACCTTTCTGTCTATGTAAAGCCGTTTTGCCACGTGTATATCCTGGTGTTCCATGGCTTGAGCTGGACAGATTTCATGGCAGGATAAGCAGGCCATGCAGTCCTCTTCGTTCACCACCGTGCTTTTACCTTTTTTTTCATCCAGTTTGTAGACATCGTTTGGACAGTCGTCAACACAGGACCCGCATCCAACACATGCTTCTTCATCTATTTTTATTTTTACCATTTCCACTCCCCTAAAACCATTTTTAATACTTAAACAGATATTCAACAACCAGTGATGATTTTAACTTGTCTAAGTATTGTCCATTACATTATGACGTTAATATATGAAGAACAAGTTATTAATAAAATTTGACTATTCTCTAAATTCTATTCTAAACAGAATTTAAGATAAATCATGTATTTTGTAATATTTATTGGGTTTTTAATACATTTTGCCCTTTTTCAACGATTTTTTTCAAATTTAAATAAGTCGATCCTTAAATTTTAATCCTAAATTTTTTCATGATCTCCTTTTACTGGGTCTAAAAATAGGAAAAGACATTAAAAAAAGTTTAAAGCTGATACATCACGAAAAGGAACTTAAGATTCTTATAGTGCTTAAAAATCCTATAAAGACTTAAAAACCCTATAAAGACTTAAAAACCCTATAAAGACTTAAAAACCCTATAAAAAAAGGAATTCTCTAAAATAAAAAGAAAATTTTTGAAACACGAAAAAAAAATTATAAAAATCCTAAGCATCTGTAGTTGAAACTAGTTTGCAGTGCACTATGTAAGCTGCTTCTTTTTTACCCGGAGGATAACATGTTATAATGAGCAAACGTGATTCTCCTTCTTCTGAAAATTTAACAGGGTTTGTTTTGTAATCCCAACGGATGTCGTCACCATTTGATGTAACTGAATAAGTGTACATCTTTTCCAGGTTGGAATCTTTTATCATGATTTTGTCTCCAATTTCAAGGGAACCTATGTTCTTGAAAAGTCCTGAATAAGTTGTTCTATGCCCTAAAATTCCACATTCTCCAGGTTGACCCGGGTTAACACTTTCAGGGTAATGGTAAACTGCGTTGTATGCGTTTACTGTGTCTGAACGTATTGTGCAGTCCATATCAAGTTTTGGGATTATCAACTCACCAGTGTAGCTTCCTGAAATATCAGGATTTAAGGCATCCACTGGATTGCTCATCCTTTCCTGATAACTCTTCAGGTTGTCTTGAGCTTTAGTTACCTTGGGATACTCTTCAAGGGTAATTAAAACCACACTCAAAGAGATTAAAACACAAATGAAAATTATTAATATGGAATACAGTCTGTACTTACGCATTTTCATCCACCAAAATCCTTTTAGCTTCCTTTGCAATGGATGTTCTGTAAGTTGCAACCTCCCATGGATCGTTGGTCCAGAGGGTTACAGTTGCCTTAACACCCGTGTCAGAAAGTTCCTTTATCTGAACGTCAGGGCTCGGTTTTTCAAGGACTCCCTTAAGTTCTGATGCAGCACTTTTCAAGGATTGAACTGTGTTTTCGAGGTCCATTCTGTAGGGTATGGTTACATCCAGGTCAACCCTCCTATTTTCAGCTGCTGTAAGGTTTATGTACGGATCTTTTGAAAATAAGGAGTTAGGAATGTGAATTATCTTATTATCAGCAGTTTTTAACGTGGTTATCCTGAAACCCATCTTTAAAACTCTTCCCTCCCTGTTGGAAATTTCTATGATGTCCCCAACTCTGAAGCCCTTGTCTGCGAGTATGAAAAATCCTGCAATGAAGTTGGATAAGGTGTCTCTTGCAGCAAAACCCACTGCGATACCAACAATACCTAAACTTATGACTATGCCTGTTATGTTGATTCCAAGTTCATTGAGTATTATGGTCACTGCAAGGAAGATCACTGTGTACTTCACTAGTTCGTTCAGTACCTGTATCAGGGTTAAATCAAGATCCCAAAGTTTTCTGGCCCTGTTAAGAAGATGGGATGTGCATTCAATGATAAGAAAGGCTGCAATTAATGTGATTGCAGTAACAAGCAGATGTTTCAGTATTGGATCAGCGAACAGAAAATCAACGGTCACTTCGTTCCACCTCTAAACTCATTAAATCTTCTGCAAGAACAGAATCTTCAAATATATCAGCTGCTTCCTTTTCAAGGACGGTTGTCTCTTTGTACCTGGTGCTTATATGCGTCAGCACCAGTTTTTTCACATGTGTCCTTTCTGCAATTTCTGCAGCCTTTGCAGCTGTTGAATGACCTGTTTGGTAGGCTTTACTCTCATTTTTGCTGTCGAAGGTTGATTCATGTATAAGAACACTTGCATTTTCTGCAAATCTTATCATCTGTTTACAGGGTCTCGTATCTCCAGAGTAAACAATTTTCCGACCGACTCTTTTTGCACCGAGAACTTCCTCTGGTTTCACAGTTCTGCTGCCCACCTTAACAGGGATTCCCCTTTGGAGCTTTCCAAAATCAGGCCCAGGTTTTACACCGCAAGCTATGGCTTTTTCTTTAAGAAATTTAGGATTTCTCTTTTCTTCTATACGGTATGCAATATCTGGAACGGTGTGGTTCATGTTGCAGCAGGTTACAGTGTAATTTTCATTTTCTAAAACCTTCACTTCATGGAATCTTTTGAGTTCATCATTAAGTTCTTCATCAGATTTTTCATTCAGTTCTTCATTCAATTCTCTATCAAAGTCTTCTTTGTTGACTCTACCAAAATCTTGTTTGTTGAAGTTTTCATTTAATGTTCTCTTTAATTCTTTTTCATTTGATCCTTTTTTTCCTTCTTCTTCTAATCTCTGATCAGATCCATCCAAATCCTGTTCATGTGCGGGTCCATGAGCACAGATACCGGTTCTTCCATCTACTTCATGTGCATGTATCTGGAAGGACATTGAAAAGTATCCCAGTTTTTTAATGTTTTCCACGAACTGGGAAATTCCTTTGGGTCCAAATATGTGGAGAGGTTTTAATCTTCCTCTGAAGGCCATGGACTGCACTATTCCAGGAACACCAAGGATGTGGTCACCGTGGAGGTGGGTTATGAATATCTTATCCACTTTCATTGGACTTAACCTTGCTCGGGCCATCTGTCTCTGGGTACCTTCACCACAGTCAAAGAGCATGATCTCTCCAAAAGCTTTCAAGGCTATTGCTGAATGATTTCTGTAATTGGTTGGTATTGCAGATGATGTTCCAAGAAATATTAATTCCATTTTTTCACCTTTAACTGAGTGGGTGGGTACTGATTTCAAACCTTAAATGTTAAGTGGTAACAAATTTAAACCTTACAGATTTTAATTTAATCCAAAAACTCTGTTTTCAGTTTTCTAAATTAACTGTCCAGAGTAAACCTCTAAATTAATTTTCCAGAGTAAACCTCAATGGGAGTTGATTTTTAATTCAGATTTTTGCAGTTTACACAAAGAGGGTTGACATTTGTTAACATTTATATTTTTTATTTTATATATAACATAGAAAGGAGATTATAAAATCCTATTGGACAGACATGATAATTCCTATTTATTGAACAATAACTAAAAATCATATATTGCCCAGTTAACATGATAAAATTTCCTAATTTAATATTTTAAGGGTAAAATTTTTACTAACACTAAATTTTTACTAACACTAAAGGTTCAACTGGAGTTTTAGATTCAGATTCATTATTGGAGTTGTGTTAAAACATGAAACAGGATATAATGAACATGTTGTATGAGGACATTGGCTTTGAAGATATAACCACCAAAGCACTGATTCCTGAGGATACTCAGGTTAAAGGAAGGATAATATGTAAGGAAGATGGGGTGGTTGCAGGTTTTGAACTGGTCTCAAGCATCTTTGATGAATTCTCAATTAAACACACCCTGAACAAACGTGATGGTGAAGCTGCAGTTTCAGGAGATGTGATAATGGAGCTTGAGGGAAATGCAAGGACCATAATCACCATTGAAAGAACTGTTTTGAACTTGCTCATGAGAATGAGCGGTATAGCAACCTTAACCTCAAAGATAGTTGCGAAGGTTCGTAAGGTCAACGATAATGCCATCGTTGCTGGAACACGTAAAACAACTCCTGGATTACAATTTTTTGAGAAAGATGCTGTAAGGGCTGGTGGAGGAGATACGCATCGTTACAGGCTTGATGATTGTGTTCTTATAAAAGACAACCACCTTGCAGTTGTGGGCGATGTGGAGAAGGCTGTGAAGCTTGCAAAGAAATACGCAAGCTTCACCAAGAAGATAGAGATAGAGGTTGAAAACCTGGAAGATGCCCTGAAAGCAGCCAGAGCTGGAGCAGATATTGTCATGTTTGATAATATGAGTCCAGATGAAATCAAAGCCGTTTTATCGGCACTTGAAAATGCAAATTTAAGAAATAAAGTTTTGATTGAAGTTTCAGGTGGAATAAATCCTGATAATATTGTTGAATATGCTAAAACAGGTGTTGATGTGATTTCTATGGGTTTTATAACACATTCTGCACCTGCACTGGATATCAGCCTTGAGATCATCTGATCTTTACTTTTTCATTATTTGAATGCGCATGTTGCCACGTGCACTTACTGCTGAACAAGCTAACCTTCCAAACATCCTTTTTATATTTTTAATTTTAGCGCTGATAATTTTGACAAAAATCAGCGCAGCTATGGAAATTATTTGGTGAAACTTCAATTTAATACAATAGATTTATATGGGGTCTTTGATAAATAAAAGTAGGAGAAGACTCAAATTGGAGGAGTTTAATGATTGAAGAAAATGATTTTAATGAAGATAATGAATTTGAAGAAGGATCAGAAGAATTAGAAAATAAATCTGAAGTTTCAGAAAAATCAAAGGATTTAGAAGAATCAAAGGATTTAGAAGAATCAAAGGATTTAGAAGAATCAGAGGAAGAGTCTGAAGAATCAGAGGAAGATGAGGGTTTACCCTTTGCCAAGGCCGAAGTTGTGAGATTGATGAAACAGAACCTTGACAGCGATAAAATGATAAGAGAACGCGTTAAAGTAGAAATGAACAAGTTCCTTGGGGAAATCCTTGAAAGGGTTTGTGAACAGCTCAATGAGTATCCATACACAACAATAGAGTACGAAATGCTCAAAGAATCCATATATCCTTACACAAACATCAAAAGGATAAATGAAGAGAAGTTGAGAATACTCAAACATCTCGATGCTATAACAGCAGACTGTGCTGCTTTAAGTATGGATGTTAAAAAGACCCTGAAGTTAAAAGATGTTGATGAAGAAGAAGAAAAATTCTTTTAGATGCTTTTAAACAAAAATAACATCTTTTACCTTTTTTAAACAAAATCTTCATGCATTTTTTCATGCAAAATTGATAATTTATAACAAAATTGATAATATACATTGGATAATTTATCATTATTTATCATATTAGCATTGTCTATCATATCACTAATTAAAAGTTAGTACAGTACTTTTCAAGGCTTTCTTTTCAGATTTACTCCTTGTTTTAAATTACTGAGATTAGTTCTCACTAAATTTTTAAAGTAAACTTTAACCAGATCCTTCAAGTTTTAATTCATCGTAAAATATTTTTATAGTTATAGAAGTTTTTAATTTTAAAGGAATATTTTAAATAAAGTAAAAATGAGCTTTTTTAGATAATTGAGGGTTTAACTTTCCTTTCAATTACCTTTCAAATGTCATAAAACCCGTTCTAAGCTCTTTTATCTCATCTTCAGTCAATTTTCTATGGTTGGCATCCTCATGATCTACCATGCTGTGTCCGAAGGGGTCCTCAATTATAACAGTAACCTCTTTTTTGCCAGATTTAACTTCTACAATTTCATCAAGTATTTTAAGTGCATTTTCTTTTACATTGTCATCTTCAGCCCATTTTAATGCAGTTATAACAGCACTCTCAAATCTGTTAAGCAGCCCTTCAATATTTGACACGTAACCCTGAGATTTGGGGCCAGGTTCAACTTTAAGACCTAACTGGGGGATGGTAACAGTTGCAGACTGTGATTTCACAACTCTGGCGTTTAAATTGTCCTTTTTTATTTTCATGGAATATCTTACGGGTTCTTTTTGGTCGAGACATATGGTGTCAGAGTGTTTGTAGCCGCATTCCCTACATTTGACTGTTGATTCCATTATCTCACCAAAATAAGGGATTTTCTCTGTTTTTGTCGTGATTTCCATGCTGCCTTTAGCATTACAAACAGGACAATCTGCCATCATCTTACTCAAATTAAACTCTCTCCTTAAGAATCTATAATCCTTCTTCTATCTTCTTTTCATCAAGCCTGTAAATCCTTTATCAATCTTTATTTCCACAACATTCATCAATCCTCTTTTTTGAAGAGCAGACCATTTTCACCAAGCTCGTTTATCATTCTTTCAAGGCTTTCCTCGTCTGGTGCACATATTTTGTGGCTGTGAACATTGTCTGAGAGATTGTAAAGGTCTTCCAGATCCTTTTTTCTTTTCGGATTTTTATCCAGTCTTTTTATGAAGTTTTTTGCCTCTTTGGGGTCGTAAACATTGACCTTCCTTTTCAGGGGCTCTCCAAATCCCGGAAGGAAGTAGGATACATCAACTATTCTTCCACCGTACTTGTCCAATATAATGTCTGTTTCAATTTCCAGCTCATTAACCGAGTGTTTGAAGAGCACAACTTTACATATCTCACGTATCATGGTGAGCATTCGTTTGAGAGTGCAGCTCATATCCTGGTTGTTTATAATTGGAACCCCATGTTGAGAGGCCTCTTTCACAAGGTAATCATTTATTATCCTGTTTTCTTTGAAATATTCCAGATGTTTACCGCCACGTTTTATTTCCATGGCTCTTTTAACGAATCTTTCCTTATGGGTGTTCTCGTCTGCAGTGAGTATGAAAAAGTGGATGGATGCATCTGCCCTGAATTTTTCAATATCCAGCAAACCAGGGAGCAGGTGCACACCTTCAATCACAACGTCATCGTAGTCTTCTACAGCTCTTTTAATAACCTTTTCAATTGCAGGAATAACAAAGGAAGCATGTTCTTCAAAACCTGCACTTATCAATCCTGCACTGTTTCCTTTAAACCGTTCTTTGTCCTTTATAGTTACATATGCATCAAAAGATGACCTGTGAAGTGCAGGAGCATATTCTGGGCCTATCACACCTCTCACTATCTCTCTTATGAAATCTGTTTCAATCAGGTGTTTTATTCCCAATTCTTTGGCTAGTTCCGAAGCTACAGTTGATTTTCCAATCCCAGAAGCACTTCCTATAAGGATAACGTAAGGTTTTCTCAACTTTATCATCCCCCTTTTTCAATGGGGAAACGCAGGTATTATGCTAAAAGATCAATTATGCGTTCAGCACTTCTTCTCATTTCAATCCTGATGAGGCCAAGATTTATGTTAACATCGGTTATCACAACCAAAATTCCTTCACCCGCATCTATCATCAGGGTTTTACCTTTGTCTCCTTCAATCATGACTTGTTTGAGAGGGTTATGTTTCATTTCCTCTGCTGAACGTTCTGCAGTACCGAAAACAGCAGAAGACATGGCAGCAACAAGCTCCGAGTCTATGTCTGATGGTACTTCGCTTTCTATGATTAATCCGTCTTTTCCTACAACTAATGATCCGTTTACCCCATTTATTCTGCCTAAATCTTTAAGTACTCTCTCTATCATACTATGCCTCCAATATAGAATTTAGTATGCTACCCAAAGTATATATCTTGGTTTAACAGTTATTAAATAAATAGGTAATGTAGATTTATCACGTAATTCACCAAAATAATAGGAGTGATTTTTTTGTATTTCATATCTTCCATAAGGGAACTTCAAGATTTAAGTCCATTTATAATTATAGGATGCGGCGGGGGTGGAGAGAAATTTTCCAACTTTGAAGGAGTTGAAGCTGTCGGTTTTATAGATGATAATATTGAAAAACAGGGAAAAAAATTTTGTAATAAAATTGTATCTGGGGATCTCATTGAAACTATGGAGAAAACCAATGCGAAAAGTGTTGCAATAATGTTACCCATTGGTGCTGAAGGAACGGCACTTAAATATGCAGTTCAGGCCATAGACCATGGTAAAAATGTTGTTACATCCTTCAGATCCCTTCCAGTTACACAAAACGAATCCTTAATAAAATTTGCAGAATCAAAGGGAGTTGTTTTGAAAGAAATAAGCTCTCGCCTGGATGTTGTTAAAAAGATATTTGGAGTGGCACCTTCAACATGTACTGAAATCCTACCAAAGATCAACTACAAAGCTAAGGCACCTGTAGTTTTTGTTGGAGGCACATCCCAGGAATGTGGTAAACGAACAACCGCAAGAACACTGGGTAAAGTAGCGAAACAGCAGGGTTTAAATGCTGTTGTAATATCAACAGATGAAATGGGACTTGAAGAACCTGCAGACGTGAACTTCCGTGCAGGAAGCCTTTCAGTTATGGACGTTGCATCGGCTGTTATGGGAACCATAAAGTACATGGAAGAAACCAAACACCCGGACATAATATTTGTTGAGGGACAATCAAGCTTAACAGAACGAGGAAATCCTCATCCCCGCGGTTTATCAGCTGCCATACTATTTGGAGCAAAGCCAGATGCCACAGTGGTGTGTCACAGACCTAACCATCCTTACAGGGAACCACGCGGCATAGAATATGAAATAAAGGCAATAGAAGCAGCCGAACCAACTAAGGTTGTTGGAATTTCCTTAAATTTAAGGAATGTAAAGGACATAAAAACATCTGAATATGAAGCTAAATACGGACTGCCAGCTGTTGACATTAAAAATGGCGGTGCATCAAGATTACTTGAGGTAATTATTGATCATATAGGGGAATTTAAGAAATGAAGGACGTACTGGATCATATAAAAAAGAGTATTGGTTTGGAAGAAGAGGGAACTGAAAAAACTGAAGAACAGGAGACTATAATAGTCCCTGAACATTCTTTCTATGAGATAATCCTGATGAAAGCCAAAACACTTGATGATTTTGACTATGCACTCAACCAAATTGTTGAAGAAAAAACTCCAATAATAATGGACATGAAATACCTTGAAAGGGACAACCCGGAAGATTTCAAGATAGCAGGTGAAAAACTAAAAGATTTTCGCCATAAAACAGGTGGAGAAGCAATATTACTCTGTAAAAATGGTAAAAACACCATAATTATCACACCACCTGAGATCAAGCTCATAAGGAAGTAAAAGAGATCCAGGCTCTTAGGGGAGTAAAAATTTTTAGTTTTAATTTTAGGATTGTTTACAGGGATATCTGGGTTTTATATAAAACTTATATAAACATATATAAAGCATCATGTTGTTAAAAGTCCATGTTGATAACAACCATGTTTTAAACGTTAGATTGAGTTAAAGGAATAAGTAGCATGTTGATCTCGGGGTAAAAAAATGGATCTACCAATAAAAAAACCTTCAATGGTCTCCTATGCGGATGATCTGGATTTTCTAAAAGTTCTGGAGGATATATCAAAAAAAAATTACAATGGCTTTATGAGAATAACTTCTGGTTCTGAAGAGGGTTACATCCTTTTTAGCAATGGTGAAGAGGTTGCAGTGTCATACGGGGATTATTTGAAGTCAGATGCAATTGAAAGGATAAAATCTGCGATGGGTAAACAAGATACCTTGGTTGAATTTTTTGATGTTAAAGAATCACAGATTGACTTTCTTATGGATTTGAACAAAAGATATCTTTTAAATTCAGATTTTGATGTTATAACGGAACTTAAAAAGTCAGAAAAACCTGTGGAAGAAACCAAAACTGAAAAAAGAACAGCTGAAAATAGCATTGAAAAAGGAAGAGCTGAAGATAAATCTGAAAAACTGCAGGGTAGTGAAATAAATTCGGAAATATTAAGTTCTGAAACGGTAAATTCCTCGAAAACAGAGCAGATACAACCAGTAGAATCATCAGAACCAATAGAATCATCAGAATCCATAAAACCGTTAGATTCATCAGAGAAGATGGAGTCCATAAATTCGGTAGATTCTGCAGAGGTATTAAAGTATCAGAAATCCGATGCTGAAGCTGAAGAATTAAAAGAATCTGGAAATTCCGAACTTGATCATAGTATAACGTCTCAAGTTGCAGAATCCGGCGAAAAAATAGTGGGAAACAATGTTCAGAGGAAAGCCCCGCCCCTTGATCGTTCTGCTTTAATGAAAAAATATGGAATTAAAGAAATTGATGAGGATGATGTTGAGAATATTCTCCAATCCTACAAGGGCGGCCATGTGAGTGAGGAAGACGTTGATAAGATAGAACTTACACTCATGAATAAAATAAAGAAATCAATCTTTGGAATTCCTAAAATAAAGGGAGCTGAAGTTATGGTTTTCCTTGACAATTCAAGGGAACTTTCTGGAAAGGTGAGCGTGATCATCGAGTACGAATCTAAAGGATTTCTTTCACGAATGATTGGAGAATCCAAGGATATTAATAACTTAAAAAAACAAGTAGTTAACATAATCCAGATAGAAATAAGAAAAAACTTTAGAGAATATCCTGAAATAGTAGATAAATTTGATATAGATGTGGAAGTTAATTAACTGTGGAAGTTAGGAGGTATCAAAATGACAAGAGTTATAAGTGTTGCTTCTGGAAAGGGAGGTGTTGGAAAAACAACAATAACAGGCAATTTAGGTGTTGCACTCTCGACTTATGGAGAAAGAACCATAGTTCTGGATGCAGATGTAGCAATGGCAAACCTTGAGCTCATTCTGGGCATGGAAGGTAAGTCCATCACCCTGCACGATGTACTCTCAGGTGAAGCATCAATAGAAGATGCCATATATGAAGGTCCTGGGGGCGTAAAAGTTGTTCCTGCAGGCATATCCCTTGAAGGGCTGCGAAAAATTAAATTTGACAGATTAGAAGAAGCATTGGAGGTGCTTGTTGACGAAACTGACATTCTCCTTATAGATGCACCTGCCGGTCTGGAAAAGGATGCTCTGGCAGCCATAGCTGCTGCACAGGAGATGCTGCTTGTAACAACACCTGAAGTTCCTTCCATAAGTGACGCCCTCAAAACCAAGATCATTGCAAGCAAACTTGGAGTTGACATACTGGGGGTTGTTATAAACAGGGAGCACCATGACAAAACATTTTTAACAATAGATGAAATTGAAGCCATACTTGAAGTACCTGTAATTGCAGTTATACCCGATGACCCTGAGGTAAGTAGGGCAGCAGCATTTGGTGAACCAATTATTATTAAAAATCCTAAATCTCCAACAAGCAATGCAATAATGCAGCTTGCTGCTGACATGATTGGTGAAGAATATCAACCTATTGAACCTGATAAGAAAAATGTTATAGCAAAACTGGTTGAAGGCCTGTTGGGTAAAAGATAATATCCGGAGAAAAGTGCATGTCCCGATTTATAGCACTTGCTTCTGGAAAGGGTGGTGTTGGAAGAACATCCTTAACCTTCAACCTTGGTGTTGCAATGTCCCTTTTTAATGAGAAAATTGTAATGCTGGATTTTGATCTTGTGATGGCAAATATGGACATTATCGCAGGTCTTTTAAACCCAGAAGCAACTTTACATGATGTTTTGGTCCGTGATAAATCCATAGAAGACTGTATTTATGAGATTAATCAGGGAGTTAATGTTGTTCCAACAGGGATCCATTTTGAAACCCTGAAAAACATAAATCCCAATTACATCTCCTGGAACAAAATAATGAGCGAAGTATCCCAGTACGGTGACACTTTCCTGATGGACCTTCCTGCAGGAATTAATTCGAACGTTTTTGAAGGAATTCCAAGGGATACTGAGATCATATTAGTAACAAATTCAACAATGCCTGCTGTTGCAGATACATTAAAGCTGAAAATATTTTTCAAGGAGTTCAACCTTAAAATATCCGGTTTTGTGTTGAACATGTGGTACGATGATAAGTTTCTGCTCTCAGCAAATGAAATAAAGTCCATACTGGAAGTTCCAATGCTGGGCTGCATACCCTACGACAGGGAGATGGAGAGGTCCATGGCTCTAGGAAAATCCGTGGTTGAAATAAACCCTTCATCTCCAATAAGCAATGCAATAATGCAGCTTGCAGCAGGACTGCTTGGAAAATATTACAAGCCAATTGAACCAGATAAAAAGGGTATTATCAAAAGGTTGAAGAAATTTGTGGGATTACCTTAAAATATGAATGAATGGAAGTTATGGATTTTAAGGATCCTCACCTAAAATCTTTCACTTTCAGGTTCTAACATGAAATTATAATAAAATTAGTTTTTTTCATTTTTTTTTAACAATCATTTTTTTAATAATATATCAACAACATATTTTTAATAATATCTTTTAATAATATCTTCTTTTTAAAACTGTAACATGGAAAAAAACTGTTGGACAAAGATATCAAATAACGATACAGGACAAAGATATCTTAAAACTATTGGATAAAAAGAACTATTGGATAAAAATACCAATAAATAGATAAATTCTTTGATTGGGGGAAATTCTAAGGTGAATAAAAATTTTGACCTCGATGTAACTACACTTGGAACCTGCAATGTTGATTTTGTAATGAAAGTTCCAAGATTTGTGGAATCTGACGATGAAGTTGATGTTGAAGAACTTTTACCCAGTATTGGCGGTTCTGCAGCCAACTTTGCAGTGGAAACAGCAAGGCAGGGTTTAAAGACTGGAATCATGGCAAGGGTTGGCAGGGACTACTTTGGGAGGCTGGCACTTGAAAAGTTCGATGATGAGGGAGTTAATAGAACAAGACTCATTCAAATAGGTGGAAAAAAAACTGGCATGGCATTTATCACAGTTGATCCACATGGTGAACGTTCAATGTACATATCCATGGGAGCAAATGCCAGTTTTGAACTTGAAAAAAATGATTTTGAACACATAAAATCTTCAAAAATACTTCATATCACAGGAATGTACAGGGAAGTTGTTGAAAAAGCTTCAAAGCATGCAAACTTCCTATCCTTAAATCCTGGAACTCTACTTTCTTCATATGGATTTGAGGCACTGAAAAAAACTATAAAAAGGGCCAGTATCATTTTTTTAAATAAAAAAGAGGTTGAAATTTTAACACAAATGGATTTTTATGATGGTGCACGCATGCTCGTGGATGAGGGTGTACCATTGGTGGTTGTAACCTGCGGAAAGATGGGTGCAAAACTTTTCACAGAGAAGGGGCAGATAAAATCCCCCACAAAACAGGTTAAAGCTGTTGATACAACTGGAGCTGGGGATGCATTTGCAGCAGGCTTTATTTCATCATTTTTCAGGGGTGAAAAACTTGAAAAATGTCTTGAAGTGGGAAATATCACTGCTTCAAATTGTGTTTCTCATTTAGGGGCTTTAAAAAGTTTTGAAATAAACAATGGGGTTTTTTGAAGTGGATTTCAAATCCCGTAAAACTCTGCAGCATTCTCACTGGAAACCCTTTCAATTTCCTTCCCTTTAAAACCTGCAAGTTTAAGTTTGTGAACAGTTTTAGGAACCGATAAAGGGTCTGATGGTGAAGAACTCATGTCACTATCCAGTACAAACCTATCAAATCCATATTCATCGAGTATTGCAACCGCTTGGTCTGCTGTCATCTTTTGGGGCTGAACTGTAAGGCCGAGCATCCATCCAGCATCAACAACCCTGTCGATTATGGATCTATCAATATGATCCAGCTGTACAAGGGATGGATTTATGTTTTCTTCAAGCATTGAAGCTGTTACCATTGTTACAGCCCTTTTGTTGGTTCTGGGTGTGTGCACAACCACCTTCATCTGGAGTTCCTCTGCAAGTTCCAGCTGTTTTTTAAAAACATTTTTCTCAGATTCTGATGCTTTTTCAAGGCCTATCTCTCCAATTGCAACCACATTAGTGTTTTCAAGCATTTCTGGAAGTTTATTCAGGACAACTTCAAAGTCGGAGCATATACTTCTGGGATGAATTCCAATGGCTGCGTACAATTTTAAACCATTTTTTTCGGCTCTTTTGGAATCATTTTCAAGTATGCGGTTGAAATGGTCAAAAAGTACGGAAGATGTGCTCATTTTGAGGGGGTCGTGGGCACAGCTCACGATCCTGTCAACGCCTGCAATGGCCATTTTCTCAAAATCTTCGTAGGGTCTTGTATCTGCATGTACATGTGCATCTATCATTTTATCACCAATTAACTTATTTACTCTTTTTAAAATTGATCTGTATAAAACTGACGTGTTTTTGGGATTGATCCGTGAATGATTACTCACAGCGTTTGTAGTAATATATTATAGCAAGTTATAAAATTGTATTGAAACTATTAATTTATTGAATGTTAGTTTATTTTTTTTAGAGGGTGACCTTATGGATGTAAAACATGGTTTAGAACTTTATGAGGAGGTAAGGAAAGATTTAAAATTTCTTTCTGCATCAAGTGTCCGCACGAAAGTCATGATTGGACTGAATGGAGGTTCTTGTAGCTTGGGAGATCTTAGGGAAAAGCTGGATCTGGAAGCACCACCAATATCCCGTGCATTAAATCAATTTGCCAAACAAAATTATGTTGTTAAGGATAGCGATCTTTACTTTCTTTCACAAACCGGAAAAATTATATTTCGAAGACTTATGGAATCAATAAGAACTATACATGTACTCAAGAAGTTTGATAGCCTATGGCTCAATCATGATATGAAGGATATTCCCGTTGATCTTTTAAGGACAATTGGTAATCTTGAGAACTCAGAACTTGTAGAATCCGAGCCCACAGACATTTTTAAACCTTTTGACAATTATAATAGCCTTTTACGCAAATCTAATAAAATAAAAGGGTTGTCTCCTATTTTCAGACCAGACTTTCTAAATTTGTTCCGTGAACTGATTGAAAAGGGTGCTGATGTGGAATTTATATTTACAGGAAGTATACTGGATAAAATTGTGAAAAATCTTGACTCTGAAAGTGTTATAAAAATGAAGGAGTTTATATCAAGGGATGAACTCAAAATATGGAGAATAAACTGTGATGTGAAGGTTGCCTTTACAATCACAGAAAAATTCTTATCGTTGGGCCTTTTTTCAAGCAGTGGATGTTACGATCCCACAAGAGATCTTGTAAGCTCTGATCACGATGCTTTAAAGTGGGGAAACGATCTTTTTGATTACTACAAGAAAAAATCTGAGAGGATTAACTTTCAAATTTGATCAGACCTTCAGGTCACCCTAACGTTACATCAGCATTAATCCTAGATTAAGGTTAAAACCCATGGAAGAAAAGTTTTCTAAAAATAATTCTCTAAAAATAACTCTCTAAAAATAACTCTCTAAAAATAACTCTCTAAAAAATAGGGTATAAAAAACGGGAAAATTTTAACTGGTTTACCATTTCCCAATTTTCATTAAACCTTTTCTGTTACCACTCTTTTTTAAGCATCTAAATCCTCAAAGCGTTTTTCACCGGTTAAAAGACTTCTTAAAATATTGTAAACATCTTTCAAGGGGACACGTACCTGCTTTAGATCGTCCCTGTTTCTGATGGTAACAGTTTTGTCTTCAAGGGTTTCATGGTCAACTGTAACAGCGAAGGGAACACCAATTTCATCAGATCGAGCATACCTTCTCCCTATGGTTCCGGATGCATCATACTCTGATATTATGTCTTTTAACCTTAAATTGTCGCGTATTTCATGTGCAATCTCTGCAAGTTCTTCCTTGTTCACCAATGGAAAGACACTGACGCTTACAGGAGCCATGTCTACAGGAAGCTTTAGGTAAGCTCGTTCGCCATCATTTCTAAAGGCGTGAAGAAGCACTGAGTAAAGTATGCGGTCGATACCATAGGAAGGCTCAATAACATGTGGAAATATCTTTTCACCCCTTATTGTTTCGGTTTTCTCTTCAAAACCCACTAAATCCGGGGTTAACTTGTAAACTTCACCTTCAACTTCTACATCAAAGAATCCCTCATCTTCAAAGGATTTTTGGACTGTTCCTGCATCAACTTCTTCCAGTGCATATTTAACCTTTGGGGAGTTGCCCTTAAACATGGGACCGAATTTCTTCATGTCTGGTTTTGCAACAACCTTCTTCAGGGTTTTGGGTTCATCGTACTCAATAAAAACCCTTAAATCTTCATTACTGTACTGGCTGTGGGATTTAAGATCAAAATCTGTCCTGTCTGCTATTCCTATTATCTCTATCCATCCAAACCGGTCTGTTTTGACCTCAACATCCCAGCAGTCTATTGCGTAGTGTGCCATTTCCGTTGGGAGGTGCTGTCTAAACCTCAAAGCTTCATCTGGAATTCCAAGTTCAGACAAGAATCTTTCAGCAAGGCAAAGCTGATATGTGAGTATCTCGCTTGATATGATACCATTTTGAACAGCATCCCCAGCTTTAACCTTCACAGTTCCTGCTTCCTTCACCTGGTTTTCTGCCGGGAAAAGCGTCAAGGTTTGGTCTGCAACTGCACTGAATCTGCTGTGCTTCTTGTTTGAGGGATTGACAAATATTTCAGCTTCCGCCTGTGTGAACTCTCTGAGTCTTATAACTCCTTGACGAGGCGATATTTCGTTCCTGTAAGCTTTACCAACCTGCACAGCTCCAAATGGAAGTTTACCTCTGAAAAAGCGCAGAAGCCTCTTGAATGGTATAAAAATTCCCTGAGCTGTTTCTGGGCGCATGTAACCTGTTTTTTTACCTTTAGCTCCGATAAGTGTCTGGAACATGAGATTGTAGCTCCAAACGTGGCTTAAGTGACCTCCACACTTGGGGCATGGAATCTTGTTTTTGGATATTATCTCTGTGAGCTTCTGGTTTTCAAGTCCCTCCACATCTTTGTCTATGGCATCTCTTATTATGTGATCCGCCCTGTAAACTTCCATACAATCCTTGCATTCTGTCATTGGATCTGTGAAGTGGTCAACGTGTCCTGATGCTTTAAGGGCTTCCCCTGGCATTATTGTGGGAGATTCTATCTCATAAAAACCTTCCCTTACAACGTAGTATCTGCGCCATTTGTTTATGATGTTGTTTTTTAGTATAGCACCCAGTGGGCCGTAGTCAAAGAATCCTGCAACTCCCGAGTATATTTCGAATGAAGACCATAAAAATCCTCTTTTTTTGGCGATATTCATCACATCAGTATCTGTCATGGTAAATCCTCTCTGTAAAAACCTTTCCTTTCCTTGAGTTAATCTGCATTTGAAGATCTGAACATTGTATTCCAATTCAAACCTTACTTTACTTAAATTTAAGTTAGAGTCCTCTATTCAGCTAGTACAGTTAATCAATTTAAGTTAACAATTAGGTTACAATAAGTTACGTTAACAATAAAATCAAGTTAATGTAAATCAAATTCTCCAAATTTTGTTTTTCAATTTTAACATTCCAATTTAGATAAATTAATATCCCAATTTAGATAAATTAAATTGGATTTATAATCTGTTTATTCCATTTATAATCTGTTAATATGATAGTTGAATTATCCCTTGAACTTTGATCCGTTGATTATTTCATAGTCGCGCTGTATTTTGCTTGTCTGCGGACTTTTCTGGCCCATGTACTTGCTGTCATGATCTGGATGTCCATAGGGTTTTTCTGCAGGTGATGTCATGGTTTCAAAGACGATCTGACAAACTCTCTGTCCAGTGTAGAGAGCTACTGGCATTTTTCCAATGTTTGATATTTCAAGGGTTATCCTGCCGCAGAATCCAGGGTCTATGTAACCTGCTGTAACGTGCATGGTTATACCCAGCCTTCCCATTGATGAACGTCCTTCAACCCTTGCAACAAGGTTATCTGGAAGTTTAACAGTCTCATAGGTTGTTGCAAGTGCAAATTCTCCGGGATGAATTATGAAGGGTTCCCCCTCACCTATGTAAAAGGATTCCATGTAGGAATCAATGTCAGTTTTATCCATTGGATCTATACACGGTTTCCTGATTATCTTGAACCCTTTAAACTCATTCCCAATCCTCAAATCAACTGAAGATGGTTGTATCTGTTTTTTGGGGTTTTCTAGTGGTTCTATAACAATTTCACCAGTTTCAAGATGTTTTTTTATGTCTTTATCACTTAAAATGGCCATTTATTGCCCTCTTCTTTTCGTTTTTAATAGGTTTTTTCGTTTTTATCATTGATAAATCTTCGACTATGTTGGGTATTCCACAGCTGTTACCAACACCAACAACGAGCACATCAGATCCCTCTTCTGACTCTAAAATTGCATTTTTAACCACAGAAACAGCTTTTTCGGACGATTTAAGAATATCCTCTGTCATGGGGGATATTGCCTCTTCAGGGCTCATTTTAACAATTATGGCGTCTACTTCCAGGTCTTCCTTTAGGAGTTCCTCTTCGATCATCCATTTGTCAACGCCGGGACCGCCAATCACCACACCAATACCCTCTGCAACAGTTCCTGTTTTTTCTCCCTCAAGCTTTGCAGATGCATCAACCGTTATGACCCTTTTTATGTTTTTTTCATTTATTATGGACGTTACAACCTTACCAACTTTTCCAAGTCTTGCGCCTGGACCCTCTGCACGTGCCACAATCACGTTTCTTTTGTTTATCTGGATTTCAGATACCACCATATCATCCACACTGTGAAGGTCGTCTCGGGATGAGTCTTTCATGAGTTCACCAGCCACAAGGGGTCCTAAACCATCTCCAACAGGTTTTCCCTCTGAAAATGCGATGCTTCCCTCGTACTGAGCTTTCACGATCCTCATTATCATTGGCAGGTTCATCTGAAGCATTAAAAGTATCTGTATATTTCCTGTTTTCTTTGCAAGTTCAAGGTTGTGTCTTACCATCTTTGCAACCCCATTTATGCTGAGAACAGCTTTAATGGTCATTACAATGTTGGATTTCCATTCTCCATCAGCTTTTGGTGCTATAACTTGAGCCATGTGCCTGAAACGTTTCTCTCCAAGGTTTATGATCTTCTCGTACTTTCTCATGATTCCATTTGGGTCGAGATCAACGGGTGTAACCACAAAAAACTCAAGGAAGTTTTCAATGCTTTTAGATGGATCTCTATCTGGCATTCCTTTCTCGTTACAGATTTTAATCAGGGATTTTTTTGTTTGTTCAACCATTTCTTCAAGCTCAAATGTGAAACGATTAATGGATGAGACTGCCCTTACCCTTAAAAACCAGGGGAGCATGAAAATTAAAAGAATAAATATTAAAAAGCCAATTAAATCCATGGGACTGAACAACATCTACAACACCTTTTTCATCTTTTTTTAGCATGTTTAAGGGTTTTTACTTCCTTTTGATCTAGATCCTTCTACATATGTATAAAGTACAGTTTAAGCACCTTTCAAACACTTAAAAATCTTAAGCACTTCCACCACTTAAAAATCCATCAAATTTTAATTTACATTTTTAGTTGTTCACGGCTTTTATTTGAGGTTTCTTCATTGTTTTCGGGGTTTTCGGTTATCCTCTGGTTTATCCTTCTGAAGGTTCCCTTTAAGTTGTAAGCTTCCCTTTCGGATATGAAAGCCCTTCCTATCACTCTTCGAAACACCAATAATGCATTTTTACATTTGTGGGGTGGATATCCTAGTTTTCCAATTATCTCCTCCATGCAGTCCAGGAGGTCATTTTTTTCAAGGTTTGAGGCTTCTTCAAGATCCTCAACCTGGCAGCTTTTAACCTTCTTCTTGAAGATCTCATAGAATACTATGGCGGCTGCATGGCTTATGTTCATTATGGGGTAATCTTCATGGGTTGGAATGCTTACAACCACATCACAGAGGGACATTTCCCTATTCGTAAGTCCATCACCTTCCCTTCCGAACACCACAGCCACCTTTCCATTTACATTGAGTGATTCTGCAAACTGCTCAGGGGTAACAGCAATTCTGGGAAGGTTGTAACTTCCCCCGGCTTCTCCGGTGGTTGCAACTGTGAAATCTATGTTTTCTTTCTCAATAAATTCCTGAAGTGAGTTGTAGGTCTTCCGGTTGTTTATAACTTCCTTTGCATGCATTGCCTTATAATAAGCATCATTTTCAATGTCACACGGATTTATAAGTACAAGATCTGAAAGTCCGAAGTTTTTCATTGTTCTTGCAAGGAAACCTATGTTTCCAGGAGTTTCTGGCTCTACAAACACTACGTAAATCATTTTTTCACTTTTATAATCTTGAATATCAAATTTGATCCAATTGTCTTGATCCATTGCAGGTAGCTAGACCAAAAAATGGCCTAGTGACAGTAAATCAGCAATCGTAGGCCATTTCAAGAAGTTTGAGGAGATTCAAAACCTTAACATCTTTCATGCCGCTGCTTTCAAGGCAGTCCTTAATGTTGTACTCGCAGAATGGACATATGGTCACAACAGCATCCACTTCAAGGTCTCTAACCATTTCGGCCTTTTTACCCCCTAACCCTGCAGCTATTTCAGGTTTACCTGCTCTAACACCTCCACCGGCACCGCAGCACTGGTCAGGTTTTTCCATCTCAACAAATTCAACACCCTTTATTCTTTTGAGTATGGATCTGGGTTCTTCTCGTATTCCCTGACCCCTGGCAAGATGACATGGATCGTGGTAGGTTACCTTCATGTTAACTGGCTTCATGTCCTTGGTGTTCAGTCTGTCAGCTAAAAACTCGCTTATGTCCTTTACGTTGAGGTTGGCACCGTAGCGAGGATAATCGTTTTTAAGGGTGGAACCGCATCCTGCACAAACAGTTATTATTGTGTCGTAATCCTTTAAAGCTTCGTAGTTTTTCTTAACAAGCTCTTCCACAACATCGGTCTGTCCAGTTCTGAGCATTGGCGAACCACAGCACACCTGGCCCTCGGGCACGTCCACATTCACACCATGTTTTTTCAAGACCTTGATGAGTGCTTCTGCAATTTCAGGGAGCTTGTAGTCAACCATACAACCTGTGAAAACTGCTATTTTAGGCTTTTTACCAGTTTCGCCCTTTGAAACAGCCTTTATAAATCCTTCACCATATTTACCTCTGCCTGTGGGCTCAACGGAACGTCCAGTTGTTTCTATTAACTCTTTAATATGTTTATGGGGAGGTAGGGGCCCAACACCTTCACGGCAGGCTATCTCACGCAGCTTCTCTATGGCGCCTCCGAAGGTGTTTATTTCCTTTGGACATACCTCAACACATTTTGAACAGGAAGTACATGAGTAAAGTCCCTCATCAAAACCTTCTCTGGCACGATCTCCACAGTCTCGAGGATCCAGAGCAAATTTTGAGATGTAGCGCATGAAGTACGGTCCTGCAAAGTCTGATGCTTCCTTTACAACAGGACAGGCTGAAAGACATGAGTAGCACTCGATACAGCTTCGAAGCTTCTTTGAATCAGCATATTTTTTTGGGTCTATAACTGTGGGGCATTCACCAACCTCGCATTCACCCTCCAGAAAGAGTTTCATGCTTTTCACCTTGTCTTCAACTTCACTTCTGTCAACAACAAGGTCCTTAATCACTTCAAAGTCCAGGGGTTCTATGATGTCTCCATCTTTTATTTCAGCTTTACATGCAAGCTTAACTTCTCCGTTAACCTTTAAAGCGCATGATCCACATTGACCTGCACGACAGGAGAATCTGTATGCAAGGTTTGCATTGTACTTCTCGTTTATGTAATTCAGGGCATCCAGCACCTTCATCTTATCCTTTTTTTGGATTTTGTAACCTTCAAAATGGGGTTTTTCGTCCTTTTGAGGGTTGTACCTTAGAACTTTAATTTCTATCATGTTCATCTCCAGTTAATATTATAAAAAAGCTGATTCTTTTGATCAATTGAATGTTTTTGATCAAATGAACGTTCTTTTTGATCAATGAACGTTCTCAGTATATTTTTTTATATGATTTTAAACCTTTTAATTTAGATTAAACTGATGGACTTAAACTCAATTAGATTTTTAATCCAGTTTTCAATTTTATTCATGGATTATGATTATAATTTTCTATCGCTTGCATTTTGCATGATCCCATTGCGATATTCACTAACTTATTAGATGAATGTATTATAAATAACTGTAACCCCAGTTAACTTCACAACCTTCAGAACTTTTAAGTTCAGATTTTCTTTACAGGTTCACCTTTTTCAAAATTTTTTCAAAATTTTTTTTTTATTTTTCAAAATTTAATTTTAAACCAAACATTTTTTTTAATTTAAGGGATTTTTGATGGTTAACTTGCGGGTAAAATGGTTTCTTTTACCAAAAGCCAGTAAACAAGAAGTTCTCCCTCCATTTCTTCATGGTTTTTGAATTTGGTTGATACTATGTTCTGAAACCTCCTGCTGTGGGCCATTTCAATGAGGTGGGCCATTTCATGAAAAACAACGTATTCAATGAGTTTGGATGGGAGGTACCTCAGGTAACTGTTGATGTTCACGTTTCCCTGGGAACTGCAGCTTCCCCAACGAGACTTCATCTTCCTGAATCGAACCTTATTAACGTTCACATTCAACTCCCCTGAAATTTCTCCAATGTAATCCATAACAAAGGCTCTGAATTCATCTTCGCTGCGTTTGAGGTTTAAACTGCGATTTTTCGCTTCATCCATCGAGGTTTTCACGATTGAAATCTTCTTGTATATCCAGTTTTTATGTTTGTAAACGAGTTTTTCATGATCGTTGTAACCTTCAGGCAATATAAGGCATAACTTATCCGTTTTAAGCTCTAACCTGGGATATTTAACATTTCTGTGAATGACTTCATATTCAATATCCAGATCATAGATTTTAACCTTGTTCTTCATTTAAAAAACCGTTAATTTACCTTTTTTAGATATTTTGAAGCCCCGGCCTAAACTGGGAGTATTATTATTGGAATATTTTGGAATAGTTTTATTGTAATAAAATCTGCATGAATGTAAGCTACAAATGTAAATTAAATATTGAAAATAACTGTAAACTAATTAAATGTAGTTATCTAAATAATTTAGGTAAAGTAAATTTAGGTAAAGTAAATTAATTCAGGTAAAGATTACAGGAATTTAGTTTACCCAGTTTACAAAAAGAAAATATAAAGAAGATATGAGTATTTAGTTTACATAACATAATTTGCAGTTTACATAACATAATTTGCAGTTTACATAACATAATTTGCATGTTAAAATAGATAAAGTTTGAAAAAAAATGTTAATCAACATTTTTAAAACTAAATAGCTAATTATAATGTATAATATGAAAATTTAAATCATTTCATGCCATGAAGCAGTGATCTGTGTATTTAACATAGTTTTTAGGTGACATAGTTTTTAGGAGAATTTTTATGAATATAAAAGAAGTTCTGACAGCAGAGGAAAATGAAAAGCTCTTTATGTTGGGCAATGAGGCAGCTGTTCGGGGAGCCCTTGAAGCAGGGGTTGGACTTGCATCAACCTATCCTGGAACACCTTCATCAGAAATCGGGGATACTTTATCCAAAATAGCAAAGGATGCTGGTCTTTACTTTGAGTTCTCAGCCAACGAAAAGGTTGCTCTTGAAGTGGCTGCAGCTGCAGCAGCATCAGGTTTAAGGTCCTTCACATTCATGAAACACGTTGGAATGAACGTTGCAGCCGACTCTTTCATGAGCCTGGCCTACACAGGTGTTAAAGGAGGTATGGTGATCTTATCAGCCGACGACCCATCCATATTCTCATCCCAGAACGAACAGGACAACAGGCATTACGCACGCATTGCAAACGTCCCAATGCTAGAACCCTCAAATCCCCAGGAAATAAAAGACTTGATGAAATACGGTTTTGAACTATCTGAGAAATTCGAGACACCAGTGCTCATGCGAACCACCACAAGGGTGTCCCACATGAGGGGAGTTGTGGAAGTGGGTAATTTAGATGGATCCAGAGGTGAGAAGAAAGGATTCTTCAGAAGGGATCCAAAACGCTTTGTACCGGTTCCAGCGGCAGCAGTAGAGATGCACAAAACACTCGTTGAGAAAATGGAAAAAATATCGGAAATTGCCAACAAATCCCCTTTAAACAGAATATTTGACCGGAACGGTAAGGTTGGTGTTGTAACAAGTGGGAGTGCCTTCAACTACGTTATGGACGCTGTTGAAGAGAACGATCTTGATGTGAACGTCCTTAAACTCACAATTTCCTACCCATTCCCTGAAGGCTTGGTTTTGAAATTCGTGGAAAACCTTGAAAGCCTGGTTGTTGTGGAAGAAGTTGACCCTGTGATGGAAAAGGAAGTTCTTGCAGTGCTTGGAAAGCACGGACTTAAAAAACAGGTCCATGGCAAACTTGACGGCACATTTCCAACCATATACGAGTACAGCCCTGATATAATCCTTGAAGGACTTAGCAAGGCCCTGAATAAAAACTTAAAACAAAGAAAGGTTTCTAAAACAGAAATACCAATCCCAGCTCGTCCACCAACCTTCTGCCCGGGATGCCCCCACAGGGCAACCTATTACTCTGTTAAGAGGGCCATTGAGAATCTGGGACTTGAAGACATTGTGCACCCCAGCGACATTGGATGCTACACTTTAGGGGTTGCAGCACCTTACAATGCAGCAGATTACCTTCTGTCGATGGGATCAAGTGTGGGCACAAGCTGTGGATTCTCAAAGGCCACAGACCAGAGGATAGTGAGCTTTATAGGTGACTCAACCTTTTTCCATGCAGGGATACCACCGCTTCTGAACGCTGTGCACAACAAGAACAGGTTTGTGCTGGTTATTCTGGATAACAGAACCACCGCAATGACAGGAGGCCAACCTAATCCCGGTATTCCTGTTGATGGAATGGGCGACAAGGCTCCTGAGATATCCATAGAAGATATTGTAAGGGGAACGGGTGTTAAGTTTTTAAAAATCATAGACCCACTCTTCATGAAAAAATCACAGGAAACAATTGAAGAAGCAATAAAATATGATGGAGTGGCAGTTTTAATATCCAGATCCCCCTGTATGCTTATCAAAAGCAAAGAACAGAAGAAACGCGATGTGTACTCTCTCAAGGTTATTGAAGAAAAGTGTAAAAACTGTGAAAAATGCCTTGAGCTGGCCTGCCCTGCAATCTCAAGCCACAACGGCTCCATCAGTATAGATCAAATGCTATGCAGAAAATGCAATGTATGCCTACAGGTATGTCCTGAAAGGGCCATTGGGGTAAAGACAGCTTTAAGAAATCAATAGTCTTAAAGCTTTTTTAAACCTCTGGATACTAAATTGAATATTAATGGTACTGTTCAAATGGTTTAGACGGTAAAACATGTAATTTGAGGAGATAAAAGATGGAATCTTACAATATTTATATTTCAGGTGTTGGAGGACAGGGAATCATCAAGACGTCAATCGTAATAGGGGAAGCTGCAATGAAAAGTGGTTTGAACGTTGTGATGAGCGAGATACATGGAATGTCCCAGAGAGGGGGTGTGGTATCAACCGAGCTTAAGCTGGGTGATGTAAAGAGTCCAATCATAGAAGAGGGGACAGCAGACATGTTGCTTGCTTTCGAACCACTTGAAGCATTGAGGGCAGTTCCCAAGATAAGCGAAGATGCTTCTATTGTTGTGAACACGTATCCCACCTATCCATTCAACATTAAAGAAAGTTCAGTCCCCTATCCTGATATCTCGGTGATTGTGGACGAGCTCAAATCTAAATCAGCCCAAGTATTTGCATTTGATGCTGAAAAATTTGCAAAAGATGCAGGACACATTCTATCGTTGAACATGGTCATGCTGGGGGGAGCAGTTGCTGTTCCTGGTTTTCCGCTTGATAAAAAGGTTGTACTGGAATCCATGAAGAACAACCTGCCCGAAAAAAGTTTGGAGATCAACATGAAGGCGTTTGAGGAAGGATTTCGTTCGTCCAAAAAGATTCAGGTGGACTGAAAATAGTTACCAAACTCTGAACATTCAGGTTTACCTGAAGGTTAAAGTTTGAGTGATTTGATTACTGTTGAATAAATGTTTAATGCAAAAAAACATTTTTTTAAAGTTTTTTTTTAATTTTAAAAAATTTATCTTTTTTGAATATTAATTTTGAGTTATCTCATTACCTATCTGTTTTTGGTGTGACATTGCTAAGTTTAGCATTATCCTGTATTTGTTGTTTATGCATTCAATAGATAGATTTTATTCTTATTTCGATATTGTAGCTTTTTTAGTGCTCATAATTCTTTTCGTTGTACTTTATCAGCGCAGACATGAAAATCCTAAAATGCCCTGGAAAGAGGGATGGTGAATTTATGAACTTTTGTGATGTTATTTTTTTGTAGGTTAACTTATTTTTTTCCCAATATAACCTCCAATGGTTGCAGGTAAAATTGTTATTAATATTAAACCTAATACACCCCAATTAAATCATAGTTCATTGGTCTAAAAGAAAATAATAAGAACAATGATGATGCAATTATTCCTGCAAAAACACCATAAGTTATCTTTTTTTCTTTAGCATAATTTGTAGCTATATATCCTCCAACAGTCCCCCAATGACATAGCCTACTTCAGGTATGAACATCAATATAAAACCGGTAGCACCACCAATACCTACTGTGAAGACAGGATTTGTCCATTTTGATTCATGTTTTAACATGATTCTTCTTTAGCTGTATCCTTGATTTAACTACCGGTTTTCAGGAAAATTAAATACTGTAAACCTCTTCCTCACTTAAAACATCAGCGTTACCATTTTTAAGTGCTTCAAGTCCTGCATCAATGTTTTCAGGGTGTAAAACAACAATTGCCCTGTTTTTGTTCTGTTCAACAAATGCGTAGAGATATTCAAGGTTTATACCTGATTTGTTGAGGATCTTGAGGATCTTGTTGAGTCCTCCTGGTTTGTCGGTGATTCCAACAGCTATGACTTCCCCTACCTTAACGAGGAATCCATTTTCCTCGAGCACTTCCCGTGCTCTGTCTGGCTCCGGCACAACAAGTCTTAAAATTCCGAAATCTGATGTATCTGCAAGTGAAAGTGCCCTTATGTTAATTTCTGCTTTTTCAAGAACATCCAGTGCTTTCCACATTCTACCTTTTTTATTTTCCAAAAATATTGACAGCTGTTTTATCATGCTCATCCTTCCGTGTTTTTTTTATCCGTATTTATGATTTCCATATTTTACAGGTGACGTCTATAAATCCCTTTTATCTATAACTCTAACAGCTTTTCCCTCACTTCTGGGGAGGCTTCTTGGTTCCACAAGCGTTACATTCACTCTCAAACCAATTTCACTGTGGACTCTCTCCTCAATTTTTCGAGTTATCCCCACAAGTTCCTTGACTTCATCTGAAAAGAGTTCTTGGGATGCTTCAACCTGAATTTCCAGTTCATCAAGCTGTTCTGGCCTCGTAACTATGATCTGGTAGTGGGGTTCAAGTCCATCTATCTTGAATAGCGCTTTCTCTATCTGGGACGGGAAGATTGAAACTCCCCGGATCTTCAACATGTCGTCTGAACGTCCTGTAACCCTGTCCATCTTTACAAGTGTCCTTCCACATTTACATTTACCCCTTCTCAGGGTTGTAATGTCCTTTGTACGGAACCTTAAAAGGGGCATGCCCTTACGTGTCAGTGTTGTAATTACAAGTTCCCCCTTCTCTCCATCTGGCAGTGTTTCAAGGGTCTGGGGGTCTATGATCTCGGGGTAGAAATGGTCCTCAAAGATGTGCAGTCCGTCCTGTTCGGCACATTCAATACCCACTCCGGGACCCATTACCTCTGTAAGTCCATAAATATTGTATGCTGGGGCGTTAAATTTTTCTTCAAGTTTTTCACGCATTTCCTGGGTCCATCCTTCAGCACCAAATCCTATAGCTTTCAGTTTCAGATCCTTCAAATCCATGCCATCGTCCATGAACTCCTCTGCAAGGTAAAGCCCGTAAGATGGTGTTACAACCAGAAAGGTTGTACCAAAGTCCCGCATAATCTCCATCTGCCTTCTGGACTGTCCCGTTGAGATTGGGATCACGGTTGCCCCGATCTTCTGGGCACCGTAGTGAACCCCAAAACCACCGGTGAAAAGGCCGTAACCATGTGTGTTCTGGATAACATCCTCATCTGTAACTCCAGCCATAGTTAAACCTCGAGCCATGCATTCACTCCAGATTTCAAGGTCTCCCCTTGTGTACCCTGATACCGTGGGTTTTCCAGTCGTTCCCGAAGATGTGTGCACCTCAACTATCTCCTTTCGGGGAACCGCAAACATTCCAAAGGGATAAGCCCCCCTTAAATCAGTTTTGGTGGTGTATGGAATCTTCTCTATATCCTTTAAAGTCTTTATATCCTCTGGACTGATTCCAGTTTCATCAAAACGCTTTCTGTAATAAGGTACATTTTCGTAGGCCCTCTTCACAACGTCCTGTAATCGTTTAAGCTGTAACTTTCTCTTGTCTTCATCTGCCATGCATTCTACTTCTTCATTCCAGATCATTCTATCCCCTGTTGTATATATTTAAGATGCAAAATTTGGATCTTGAAACAATGTATTTTTATATCCTGTTTATATCTGGTTTTTCACAGTTTTAGATAATTTAATGTGTTATTTTTTTCATTTGGTGTAATTTTATGGCCCTGCAATTATCCTATTTAGGATTTAATTTTCTTACCACTTAAAAATCTGTAAAATCATGTTGAATAAATCGTGTTAAACCACTTTAAAACATTATTTTTTAAAGGATTTACCATCCAAATGCATTGGACATCTATTAATTAAATAATTCCATTTGAATAAATCCTATAATTTCATTTGAATGAATTCATTTGAGAATTATGGAGGAAAGATTTATAAACGTTACCATAAATTTTTTGTAGTATTTCTTTTTGTTTTAATACACAGTTGAAAGGAGTTACATCAATTTACTACACACTTGAGAGGAGTTACATCAAAAGTTATTGGTCTTAAACATTTTTATAGTGGCATGATTAATAGAGGCTTGTAAAAAGATGAATATAAAGCAGGAAGTTAAGGAAGGGTTAATGGGACAATATTTTTCATGGTTTTATCTATTTCTTCGATATTGATCATTGATTTAGTACACCCCTTTAAAACGCCTTAAAATTGGTAAAAAAATAATTAAGACAGATTAAGGAGGCGGATTATGAATATTTTGATATTAAGTGTAGTTGTATTGATATACCTCCTCATGGTGGGATACGTTGGATACGTTGCCTGGAAGCGAACCAGCAGTTCTGAAGATTACATGGTTGCAGGCAGAAACACCCACCCTTACATCATGGCCCTGAGCTACGGAGCTACATTTATAAGCACGGCGGCCATTGTGGGTTTTGGAGGTGTTGCAGGACAATTTGGAATGGGAATCTTGTGGCTTGTTTTTTTAAACATATTAATCGGTATATTTATAGCATTTGTCTTTTTTGGAAAACGTACACGGAGAATGGGAAAGAAAATGGGTGCATTAACTTTCCCAGAGTTTTTATCCAAAAGATTTAACAGTAAATTTATCCAGTACTTCAGTGGAATTGTAATATTTGGGGCTATGCCCCTCTATGCATCGGTTGTTCTTATAGGTGCGGCGAGGTTCATGGAAACCACGCTTGCAATGAATTTTGACATTGCATTGTTGATAATGGCCGCCATTATTGGAATATATGTTATATTCGGTGGTATAAAGGGTGTTATGTATACAGATGCCCTTCAAGGGACTATAATGTTCGTGGGAATGTTAATTTTGCTCGGTACAATTTACTGGACACTTGGAGGTGTGAGTGCAGCCCATCAGGCCCTGACCAACATGGCCTATCTAACTCCACAGAGTGTGGTAGCTCAAGGAGGAACAGGATGGACCTCTTTCCCTGTACTTGGAAGTGCATGGTGGTGGACCCTGGTATCGAGTGTAATACTTGGTGTGGGAATAGGTGCCCTGGCCCAGCCCCAGCTGGCAGTAAGGTTCATGACAGTTGAATCAGACAGGGAACTTAACAGAGCAGTGCTTATAGGAGGAGTTTTCATATTCGTTATGACCTTTACAGCATACGTTGTAGGTGCATTATCAAACGTCTACTTCTTCCAGCACTTGGGACAACTGGCTGTACAGGCTGTAAATGGCAATGTGGACTCCATAATACCTTTATTTATCAATAAAGCCATGCCAGAATGGTTTTCGTATCTTTTCATGCTCACTCTGCTTGCAGCCGCCATGTCAACAATAAGTGCCCAGTTCCATGTTCAGGGAACAGCTGTAGGTCATGATATATATGAAACACTCAGAGGCAAGAAATCCGGAAAAACAGTTTCAATAACCCGTATAGGAATCTTAATTTCGGTTATAATTGCAGTGGTGCTTGCATTCATCCTTCCAGGAAGTGTTGTGGCCCAGGGAACATCCATATTCTTTGGACTGTGTGCATCAGCATTTCTTCCAATGTTCACATGCGCACTCTTCTGGAAACGCGCAACCAAACCAGGGGCAATAGCAGGACTCCTTACAGGAACCTTTGTAAGCCTCTTCTGGCTTTTGTTTATCCATCAGAAAGAAGCCGCAGGTATAGGGCTTTGCAAACTGATTACAGGAAGCACTGTGCTCATAAAAACCATGCCATGGCCTGTTGTTGACCCAATAGTGGTGGCACTGCCTCTGGCATTTGTGGTGACGATTGTTGTAAGCATTTTAACCAAGCCGCCTGAAAAAGATGCTCTGGACAGTTGTTTCGGAGAAAATCCAGATTAAAATTGGGAGGAGATCATTGGGATTTCTTTAATCTGATTGGATTTTTTTTAGATGGGGGATCTAATATCTTAATCTTTTTTTACAATTTTTTTTATTTCTGATCCCCTCTTCAAAACTTAAGTATATAAAGACATTTAAGGTTGTAAACATGAAAAGGAGCATATTTACGGTTAAAAAGAGTTCAATGAAAAGTTGGAATGAGATCTTCAGAAACCAGCGCCCTGTAAAGGTTAAAAGTTTTAAAACAGGTACTGTGATTATAAACAGGCGCGGAACAATCAACCCAAACCATTCTAAGATTCATGATCTTGAGGATAAAGAACTGGAAGTTCCAATAATGGCCCATTGGATACACCATGAAGATTTTGGAGATTATTTGATAGATGCAGGTCTTGACGCCTCTTATTTTAAAGATCCAAGGGGAAATGTAAGGGGAATCCTTGCAGGGTTCCTTGCAGATGAATTTCACCAGGATGAAAATCAGAACATTGCATTTCACCTTCAGAAAAATCAGGTAAAACTTAAAGGGGTTTTTTTAAGTCATTTACATTCAGATCACATGGCAGGAATTCGTGAACTTCCAAAAAACATCCCCTACGTGGTGGGAAAAGGCGAAAAATACTTTGAGTACAAACCATTTCTCTATGGAAACTACCTTAAAGGGATAAACCTTCATGAAATCGATTTTTCTACTGTAGAACCTATACGTCCCTTGGGGCTGAGCGTGGACTTACTGGGTGATGGTTCGCTCTGGGCTGTTTCAACGCCAGGCCACACTCGCGGACACATGTCGTTTGTTGTCAACGGCTTTGAAGGGCCAGTTTTCCTTACAACAGATGCCTGTTTTATAAGGGAGGGTCTTGAACTGGGTGTGGCCTCCTCAGATTACACGTGGAATGTTAAAATGGCCCAGAACAGTCTTGATAAAATTTTAGAGTTTTTGAAGGAGCATCCTGAAGTTAAGGTTGTTTGTGGGCACGAAGATCCAAATGCTGATTGAACAGAACTGTTTTAAAGGCTATTTTTTTAAATTTTTCTTGTGAATTTTTGATTTTTTTTAGTTTTTAGATCATTCCTTTAGATTATCTGCCTTTAATTATCCTTTTTAATTACCTCTTTTAACTCTCTAATTTCTGATTGTAAATCCTGAACCACATTTTTTGATTCTTTAACTTCGGATTGTAGATCTGGAGCCAGATTTTTCAGTTCTCTGATCTCCAACTGCAGATCCATAACAAGGCCCTGAAGTTCTTTTATCTCCTCTTTTTCATCTTTGTTCCCGGATTTTCTTGTAAGCCATGAGGCTGTTGATGCTGTGAACATGTTCAAAGAATAGAATGCCCACGATCATCACTGTCATGCTGATTATTCTACCTGAAATGGTGTGTGGAGTTATTCCTCTTCCATCCGTTGCCATTGTTGGTAAAATGTACCAGAAGGCATCTCCAAGATTGTGAACATCAGTGTTTATTCCAACTTCTGCAATATAAAAGAAGATTGTACCTGCAACTGCAGTTATCAATATTATTCCAAAGCTTCAATCCAGGTGGGTTTCCTCAACAAAGCCCTTGAAATGTTTAGGAATTTTGTTTATTAAAATAATTACTCTTAAAAGCCTTAGGATCCTAAATGGGGCAAATTCTATTGGAATCATTGCAATTATATTGAGCCAGTTCCATTTTTCCTTAAAAAATGTTTTTTTTATCATCTGAGTTTTTAAGTCTAAACATGAAATCACAGAACAATACAAAACAAACCATTAAATCAAAATAATATTATGTCCTGTGTAAGCTGCATACTTAAATTGTAAAAATCTGAAGCCATTTTTAGGGTTATTTTTTTTGGATTTAATCGTTTTAAACCTTCTGAACTTCTCCTATCATGCATTGACATAAACAATCACCACTTACTCAATTATTTTGCTGATTTTCAGTTTGTTGATGTACTTTAAGGTATTTAAAACCAGTAAGAACATTCCTGCTTTAAATCTGAAAGAAATGGAAATGAGTAGTTCAAAGAGAATTTTTAATGCAATTTACATTCTCTGCCATTTTTGAGGTCATGACTTTGGGGTACATTTTCTGGCTTTTTAGTTGGATCATTGGTTAAGACCCTTTTGTAATAATTATATTATTATTTTTAATATTATCGACTTTCAAGGTTTTTGGAAATTCCCTAAACATATTCGGTTCATTATAACCGTAAAAAAAATATACTAAGTTCTATAATAGTATAGATGACGAGAAGTGTTTTCGTGGAAAAAAAATCCTCTAAATTGTGGATATTACATTTTACAAAAAAAAGCTGAATATACATGAAGGTTTTGGGGCAGTTAAACCATAAAACAGTGGATACACAAGTGCCGGGTCAAGAAAATAATCCAGATTCATGGGTAAATCTGGATTTATCCATATTTCCCTTTGTTATGAACTCCAAAGCAGTGATTTGACTTCCATTTTTTTGCTATTATTCCTCAGAATGATTAAACGGAGGTAAAACATGAAACTTGGTGGGCATATAAAAAAGGATGGAAAGGATCTAATTTCAACGTGCAATACGTGTGGAAAGGTTGTAAATTTAAGTGAGGATACCAAAGACTGGTTTGGATCGGGCTATTTCTGTCCGTTCTGTAACAATAAACTCGCTGTTGAACTTGAGGGAGACGTGGTTGACGTTGAAAGCTTGTTAAAGCTGAATCCCTCCATTCCAGAGAAAGCGGAAAAAATAAACAAAACATTATATTCTGTTTTAGGAGCTACAGATAAAGATTGGGAGATATTCATGGCTTTAAATTATCTTGCAGCCAATGATAAAACCATAGAGTGCCCTTTCCATATTGTTGATTCAGATGAGAAGGCTGAAACATCCACTCTTCTCTTGCTGGATAAACAGAGAAAAATTTATGTGGGATTTTTAGATTGGGCAACCAACAATGGGGAATATGGGACAGATTACAGGGGAAGCGATGTACTTTTCCACATTTACATCCTTGAAGACGAGAGAAACAAGGGCTATGGTACTGAAGCCATGAAATACTGGGTTGAAAACCATGCAAAAAAGGTAAATGACAAATTTGGCATTGAATTACCCCCAAAAAGTCAGTTAGAAAATGTTCTAATAAACTTGGGTCATGCTAAGAAAGTTGATGGAAAGTTTGTCCCTATAAATTTTTATGAAACCCTGAATTTTTAAGCGTTATCTTTTTTTTAAACCGTTACTCTTTTTTTCATGTTTTTTGGATGGATAACTGAACTTTGAATCTGAAACTGTTTTTTCATTATTTAGCTTTAACTGGTATTATGTTAGGTTATCCTTTAACTTATGCACCACATTTAACATATTCCTCTGAAGTTTTCATGTTTGAAGATGATAAAATCTTTTTATTTTTTTCTAGCTTGCATAGGTTTCAATACAAAAAAATTATTATACCAAGAAATTTTATACTTAAGCTTACAAACTTAACTGGAGAGTTTTTATGGAGTCAAATGAACAAATAACTGAAAAAGATGTTATTGACATGATGCACCTTGTTAACAAGGTCCCGTCCCTTTTACTGAAGCAGATGGTATCCCGAAATTCAAATGTTGTGAAACGTTTCGAAGGTCAGATAAACTCTTACAAAAACCGGCTCTCAGATGAGAATATTGCAAAACTGGAGAAAGTCATGGAAATGCCAGTTTCAGAGCTTCAGGAAATACTGAAAAGAGCTTACCTTGAAACCAAAAAGAAACAGTTGAAGATACTTGCAGATCCCACGGCACAACCATTTATAGAAAAGAACCGTCAAGAACTGAAAAAGGTTTTATTCACTTAAAATTCAGGACTCTCTTCATTAGGGGCTCCTAATTCAGGACCCCCCCTATTTATCAGGGGTCTGTTTAATCTTATTCCTGTTTAATCATATCTTTGTACTCCAGTTCAGGGAACATAACCCTGAATCTGGTGCCATTGTCCCCCTTTAAATTCAAATGTGCCGTCTATCGGATTTACCAAATTGTTTACAAGTTGTATCTCCTGTACTTGATATAAATCCTTTAAATTCATTTTTCTGGTTAAAAATTGGTTTTTTTATTGTTTCAACCCAAACAGGATTTTCATCTGTCACGGTTATAAGGTCCATTATATTGGAGGACACGAAACTGAGCTTTTCCTCGCTTTCTCGACCAGTTCCTTACTTTCCCTGAGACTTTTTTGAGTTTTTTTGAGTTTTTCAATTGAGCTAAGTTCTCTAACCACCACCAAGGTTACTATAGCTCCAACGCTTGCCATCAATGTTCTACTGGGATTGTCCGAGAGAAAGAAGGCTGCAGGTAAAGAGCACAAGTATCAGCGGAAAGAGAGACAACCATCCAAGCTCGAATTTCAATGACCTGTAAAATGAGTTCAAGGTTTTTAAGTTCAAGTTAACGTTTTTAGTAAATGATAAAGCTGCTAAAATCATAAATGATACTGTTAACATCTATGGAATCATCTTTAACCAGTAAAAAGAAGGAATCATCTTTAACCAATAAAGAAAGAGATTTGGTTTAATTGTGTTGTAGGCAAATATTGTATCACTGATTATCTGGAATATTAGCATTTTTTAACTTCCTAAATTTAGCAGTGCCCCCCCTAAAGTTAAATAGCACTTCCTAAAGTTAAATCGTTAAAAATCCAGAGTTTGAATAAGATGATACTTCTAAACTTAAACAGGGGACTTTCTTTAATCAGTAATTTCTTTAATCAGTAGTGAACCTTCCCAAACTTAATGCTAAGGGTTCTTTCCATGTCAGCCATTAATATGGCAGTTGCAATGGAGTTTAATTTTGACTGGGGTGTGTCTGCTCGGGATGTCAGAACTATGGGGGCGCTGGCTCCAACAACCACACCTGCTAGGCTGTCGCCAATTAGGTAGACATGGGCTTTTCCGAGCATGTTGCCGGCTTCAATTGAAGGAACAACAATTATATCAGCTTTACCCGCCACAGGTCCTGTTATTTCCTTGTGTTTGGCGGCCCATGGGCTGATTGCATTGTCCAGTGCAAATGGTCCGTCTATTATTTTCCCGCTGAACTGTCCCCTCTGACTCATTTTAGCTAAAACAGCAGCATCAATTGTTGACTGCATTTTAGGATTTGCAAGCTCAATTGCAGTTGTAACTGCAACCTTTGGATTATTTATATCAAAAATATTAGCAAGATAAATGGCATTTAGAATTATACTACATTTAGCGTCGAGATCTGGAGTTATGTTCATGGCTCCATCTGTTACAAACAGCAATCGCCCTAAAGCAGAACTTTCAAGCACGTTGACATGGCTCATGAGCTTTCCAGTCCGCAGACCAGTGTCCTTATCAAGCACTCCCCGCAGAAAATCGTCGGTATGGGTCATTCCCTTCATCAGAATATCTGCTTTGTTGTTGCTTACAAGTTCAACCGCCTTTTTTATGGCTTTCAAATCCTTTGGTTCATCGTATATTTTATCTTCATCTATCCCAATTTCAGAATCCCTTGCAAGTGTTTTTATCTTTTTTTCATCCCCAACAAGAATATAATCTGCTATTCCTAACTTTTTTGCCTCTGAAACCGCTTTCAGGACTGTTGGGTCCTGTGCTACGGCCACAGAGATCTGTTTTTTTGGATGGGATTTTATTCTTTCAAATACCTGTTTGAAACTGGTGATCAAAAGCCTCACCTCACTGGACCTTTAAATTCAGGCTAAACTCAGCTGGATAAAAACCTGCATTATCCCCTTCAACCAGTTTGAACTGGTTACTTTGTTGGAATACCCAGATGCCTTATTAAAATAGTTATATATTTTATGATATATAATTTGGCCAGATTTAAATTGCAGATGATTTAAAAGTACATGTACATAAGGTGATAATTTAAATGTGATGGTTTAAATAGAAATTTTAACGGGAGGGGGTGACAGGATTGGAGGTGAGAACATGACGGTTTTAGGAATTGCTGATCCATGGATATGGAGTGCTTACATCCTTTGCATACTTGTAACACTTTTATGCATAATTTACGGTGTTTTAAACTGGAATAAAGGTGCTGATGAAGATATATGAATCTGAAGATGTGTCTGATTTTTTAATTAATTACTTCCATTTTTTTAATGCTCTCTCATTAAATCTTTGATTTTGCTGAACTGAATTTATTCTTAAATCCTTTGATCGAACATTATTAATTATTATAATTTCTATTTGCTTAAAAAAGAAACTATAAAAACTATAAATACAAAATGTAATCTAGTTAGTATTTGTTGACGTTGCAGAACCAGCTTCAAAATTTAAAGCTTCAAGATTTTACCTGCAACTTATTAAAAAGCCTGGGTGATATCATGAGAATGAAGGAAGAGGTCATTGGAAAAGAAGTTTTGGACAGCTCTGCGGTAATAATTGGAAAGGTTAAAGATGTTGAAATAAACATTGAAACCCGTGAGATCGAGTCGTTCATACTTGGAAAAGGTGGAATCTCGGAGGGTCTTGGAATTTCAAAGGGTGAAACCATAGTGCCCTATGAAATGGTTAAAAAGATCGGAGACAAGATACTCCTTAAAAGTGGAGTTGAAGAAGAGTTTACCATTTAATCCAGTACATAATCCATTTTTTTTTGAGATATAAAACTGGATACATAAACCTGAATAAAACTTTTTAACTGGTTTAACAAAGCTTTAAATGGAAACAGGTGTTTTTTTGGAGATCACTGGTATATGCAATGTATGTGGTAGATCCGGTAAGATGTACACGTGTTCTATGTGTGGAACTATTGTATGTGCCGACTGCTACGACCATGAATTGGGACTCTGCAGGTCATGCAAAAACATTCTGAAGGGAAAGAAAACCCTAAAGGATAAAAAAAGAAAGGAAATCTTAAAGGATAGCAAAAGAAATTCTAAAGGATAGCAAAAAAGAGAAAGCAAAGACCATAAAAGATGGAAAGAATAAAAGATCATGGAAACATGGATAAAATGGGTAATCTTCAAATGATTTTTTTTTAGGATTGATTCAAACTATGCATGATCCACATTCTGATCCTTAAACTTAATGATTCCTGAAATCCTCATTGAAAGATGATAAGAAAGGATCCACACTAAAAAGACGTGAGAGAAAATAATGCAGAATAAAGAGGAACTTATAAAACTTTTAAAAGAAAATGAGGTCATAAAATTTGGAGATTTCACCCTTTCTTCAGGTAAAAAGAGCAGTTACTACGTGGACATGAAAAGGGCTGTAACGGACCCGAAGATACTTTCCAAAGTTGCAAAAATGATATCTGAAAGATTGGATAAAGAAAAAACGGATAAAATAGCAGGACCCGCCCTTGGAGCAATACCAATTGTAACAGCTGTTTCTTTAAAGTCTGAAATCCCAATGCTCATGATAAGAAAAGCAAAAAAAGGTTACGGCACATCTAAACTTATAGAAGGTGACCTTGAGGATGGAGATTCTGTTGTGGTTGTTGAGGATGTGACAACAACTGGTAACTCCCTTATGAATGCCATCAAAGCAGTGTCAAAAAATGGTGGGGTTGTTAAACAGGCATTTGTAGTGGTTGACAGAGGAGAAGGTGCCCTTGAGAACTTTGAAAAGGAAGGAGTGGCCTTGAAGCCCCTAGTTTCAATAAAAGACTTTTAATTTATTGAGTTATTTTGTTTCATGTGAATTCACATGAATTATCCACCCTGACAAAAAAAGTGGATCTTTCAGTTTTTATTTTGCAGTGCTCCTACCCCAATTTCTTTCTTACCCTAATTTATTGTTTTAAATTTTAAAAATATTCTTAAATTAAAATTCTTAAAATTCAATTCTTATTAAAAAATAGCTCACTCCTTCACGTGTTTAACCAGATGTCCGAGTTCTGGCATTATTAACCTCAGACCAAGGTTCACGGCATTTGGAGAACCCGGCATCGCAATGATTATGGTGCCTTCATATACCCCGGCAGTTGCTCTGCTGAGTATTGCACCTGTTCCAAGTTCTTTATATGATTCATATCGAAATATTTCTCCAAAACCATCCAGTTCCTTATCAAAAAGGGGTCTTAACGTTTCGATGGTTATGTCGCGGCTTCCGATCCCTGTTCCCCCAGTTGTTAATATCACTTCTACATTTTTATCCATCATATCCCCTATTTTAGACCTTAAAAGTTTTGGATCATCGGGTATAACTGAGTAGGATATAACCTCATGGTCCCGGTTTAAAGCATTTTTTATGAGCCTTCCCGACACATCTGTGTCTTTTGATTCCAGAAAATCTCTATATTTTGAGTCACTGAGGGTTATAACCCCAGCTTTAACAGATTTTGGTGCACTTCTCTTGTGGGTTTCCATACTTTCGCTTTTCATATAAACACCTGTATAATCATCTGGTTTACAGAACACAGTTTCAACATTCGTTTTAAAAGTTAATCTTCTAATTTAAAATCATTTATATTTAAAATAAACAAAGCAAGCAAATTTTAAAATATAATAATAGTTATGATTAATAATAGTTATAATAAAAATATAATAAATTAGTTATAATACTATAAGCTTATATTAATTTTCACTGAACTACTAAAAAAAAGTTTATATCAATTATGGTGGAAGAGAATTTATATTTATATGTGTACTTGAATTGAAAAATAGAGTATCTACTCATGAACTGAGATAAACATGGACAATGAAAGTGAGATAAAACATAGTTGTAGAGACCAGATAAAACATCCTTTTGTACTAATTAGAAAATGTGTTAACCTTGATTACTCTTCTGCTTCTTTTAACATGTAATTATAAAGTCTTCGCTCTTGAAATATTATAGAAAAGCTTTTTAATGCAGAGGGAGGGTATTAAGTCCAAATCGGAGGCGGTTTTCTTCTTTGCGAAAATATAAGAGGAGTCTAATTTTACCCCCCCTCACTAATATTTTTTGTATTTTGTAACATAAAAAACTTTTGCATGTTATTTAAAAATATGTAAAAACTCTTTAAATACTTTAAAAACTAAAATAATCCATTTTTTGGCATAACACAATCTTATAATTCAGATTTCGAAATGATTTAAATATTCTAATTGTTCTAACCATACCTTTTCAGATATAAACTGAGATCAGGTTGTATATCCACAGTTGGTGCAGTAACCATTGGCCCCCTGATGTTCCATGGGATGTGTAAAATCCGCAGTTTGGACAGAACAGGATTCCATCGTTGTCACCGTATCCACACATGGGACATCGTGTGGATTTGTACCATGGATGATAGTTACAGTTTGGACAGTTTTTGGCCACTTGGATCCAGTTCAGGTACCACTGAAGTTTCAGTACCTCCACTACTACCCGAGCTTCCAGAACCTGTATCCTGGTGTCTGATTGACAATTACCGTGATGCTGGGTTGTATGTTGTTTTGTGGCAGCTGTGTGCAACCACTTATCCGCTATAACTGCAATCAGGACAATGATAACCAGTATTAAGGAAATATCCATTTCAGTTCTCATATTAATTATTTAAATACAATGTTTAACATTTTTGATGAATTTTGATCAGGTTTATTTAAGTCAAAAACATTAAGTCCTAACTTAAATAAAGGTAGTCACATGCAAAGTAAGATATACGTTCTGGACGCCTCTGCCATCATTGGAGGATTTTACTCAAAAAAAACAATGAACTTCACAACAGCCGGTGTTATCTCAGAGATCAGAGATTTAAAATCAAAAATAGTTCTCCAATCCGCCATTGAAAACGGATGCATCACCATAAAAGATCCAAGCCCAGAAGGAGTTAAGGAACTTGAAACAGTTTTAAGAAAGTCTGGAGATATACTGAGGCTTTCTGATGTTGATAAAAATATTGTGGCACTGGCAGTTACACTTAAAAATGAGGGTTTCAAACCCACACTTGTAACAGATGATTACTCCATGCAGAACGTCTTGAAGATCATTGAAATGCCCTACAGAAGCGTTTTAACCAAGGGAATAAAGGAGGTAATTGGATGGGTTAAGATCTGTAAGGGATGTAAAAGGGAGTACCCTCCAGAGTACCAGTTTGATGAATGTGAGATATGTGGTTCCCGAATCATCAGAAAGCGTGTGAGAAAGAATTGAGCTGGGTCACATGCACGGTTTTACACAGTAAAATTACCTTGCACATAGAAAACATGCTAAAATAGTGAAAGTCCATATTAAATCTTTTAATGTTCATTGAAAATATGTTCATTAAAAAAAATATCTTCAAAAAAAGAAAATATGTTAATTAAAGAATTGACATCTGGTTGCACTGCTTTTTTCATAAAGCCATGGTTACAAATGGTTACAATCTTTGAGGGCATAACCTTTAACTTGGCATGGCAGTGGATCCGCCTCATTTTTATGATCCATACCATTAATGATCCATATCAAGCTTTTTAAGTAGACCAAGAGATAACTATAAAAAAATGGATGGAAGGTGTTGTTCAATGAATATTGGCGTTGTTGTTCATGGGCCACAGATGCTGGATTCGGGATATGCAAAGAAAATACTGGATCTTCTGGGGAATTATGGAAAGGTAAAGGCAAGATTGGGCGGTACAATGGGCAGAACAGCTGTTATTGATGCAAAACTCGAAAACACCGTAGATATAAGCCGTAAACTTTTACCAAGTCAATCAATTGATCTCTTTGTGGATGAAGATGTGGACGTCATATTTCTCCTGGACTATGGAAAATCCAGTGTAACAGGTCATGCATTTGGATACAAGGTTTCAGGAAGATGTAAAAATAGTCAAAAACTCATACAAATAGAAAGACCCGGAGAACCGGATGGAACTATCATTTCATGGGGAAATAGATTTCCAGAACTTGCAGAGGAGATGGCCAAAATCCTGGATCTTAAGGTTGTGAGCCCAGATGAAGTAAGGAATGAAATGAAGAATAAAACCTGCTGCAGGTATGAAGATAAAGAAGGCAAACCCAGCAGAGTCTACAGAAAAGTTGCAGGAGCATCCTTCAATGAAAACATATTTCTAAACGGTATTGTGGTTGGTAGAACAACATCAAATAATGTCACACTGGTTGCAGAAGAAGGTGTCCTGACTGAAATACGTGGAGGAAAACTTAAAAAACATGGTGTTGAAAAACTCGGAAGGGTGGACCTTGAAAACGCCATAGTTAAAACTGGGCTACTTCGAAGATCCAGGGTTAAACCGCGCATTTTGCATTTTAAAAGTGTGGACGCTGCATCCCACCTTGAAGATGAAACTGCAGATACTACTGCTGCAGATCTTAAATTCAATGTTTCATACCTGGACCATGCTGCAGAAGACATATACAAGTTGAGAACTTCGGATCTGGTTGTGACAGTGGGCGATGACACCACACTGGTTGCATCTGACATACTCTACAGATTCAAAGTCCCAATCGTAGGTATAACAGACGGGGACCTTGACAAAGTTGTTGAACAGGGATTTAAAACAGAAGGATCAATCATAGTTGAACTTGAGAGTGGTTGGGATGACATAATAGGTAAAAAAATCTTTTCTGAACTTTTTAAAGGCAGAGAAACCATACAAATAGCAGATATAGAAAATTTTAAAAAGGAACTGCTACAAACTATTAGCAGTATCGCCAGCAGTCATAACCTGAAGTGCAGCTGGAACCGAGTTAATGATAAAATTTTATTGATCAAATAATTGAAGCAATTGAAATGGATAAATTGAATGGGAAAAGTGTTGATAAACTTAAAATTATATTTTAAAACTTAATTTAGCACCATAAATATTATAACTAATAAGAATTATACAGAAATTATGGAATTAATAAATTGTACACTCGTGATTTGTTATTAACACACAACTGGGGTGAGCCACTTGGAATTAAAGGCTCTTGTTGATTCTATACGAAATTTTGAAGGTATCACAAGGAAAAATTTGATAAAAAACGTTACAAAAAATCTTGATGACACTTACAATATTGCAGGAAGAACAGTTCTGGGTTTTGGAGACGATGCATCCGCAATAGATATAGGGAACAATAAATTGCTCTTAATGGCTGCAGATGGAATGTGGGGCCGACTCATGGAAGCGGATCCATGGTGGGCCGGCTACTGCTCGGTGCTTGTGAACGTCAACGACATCGCAGCAATGGGCGGCATACCCATGGGAATGACCAACGTTCTATCAACCAGTGATAAAAAGATATGTAGGGAGATAATGGAAGGGATAACCGATGGCGTTCGGAAGTTCTCAGTTCCAATGGTTGGTGGACACTTCCATCCAGACACACCCTACAACGCACTGGATGTTTCTATAACCGGGATAATAAGCCGTGAAGATGTTATAACAAGCTGTGGAGCCGAGGTTGGAGACAAGGTCATTGTTGCAATTGATACCGACGGCCAGAAACATCCCAAATTTCCCCTAAACTGGGACAGCACCACTTCAAAAAGCCCAGAAATTGTCCAGGCCCAGATAATGGTCATGAACAAGCTTGCAACAGAACACCTCGTAAGCTCTGGAAGGGACATAAGCAACCCCGGAACCCTTGGAACCCTTGGAATGCTCCTTGAAGCATCAGGTACTGGGGCAACGGTTGAACTGGATCTTATACCCAGAAACAAGACAATTTCATGGGAAGAATGGCTTAAGATCTATCCCGGATCGGGATTTGTTTTAACTGCAAAGGAAGAAAATGTTGAAAGAATCATAGAACTGCTTGAAGCTGTGGAAATCAGATCAAATGTTGCAGGAGAAATAATTGAAGATAGAAAGCTTTACCTGACACATGCTCACGAAAAAGAAGTAGTATTTGACTTTAATATGGATAGAATCATGGGTATTAAAGAAAAAAGATCATAAGAGGTATAAAAAAATGCGTGTAGAGGTTAATGGGGATGAATTAGAGCTTCCTGAGGGTTCCACAATAGAGGATGCAATCACAGCCTCCAATGCACCTTACATGGAAGGCTGCGTCCTGGGAATTATAAAGGGCAAAGAAGAAGTTGAAAGGCACGTGAACAAGTACAGCCTGAAAACAGGTAAGGGAAGCATAATAATCGAATTTTTACCTGAATGCCCTGAAAATCTCCTTAAGGCATGGAAAAATCATTACAGGGAATTTGAAAACCTGCGCATAAGATGGACAACCTCAAGCGAAGTTTCAATTGGACCTGTGAAAACAGACCTCACACCCACCAAGGATAAAAATGAATATGAACGGTGGGATGTTGTTTTAAGCCTTTCAGGATTCACAGCAGATGCAACTCACATAATATTCAACAAAGCAAAGCATTTAGCTGTTTATGGAGCACCAAAGGAGAATAAAGGTGTTTTTGCAAGGGTTGTCGGTGGTAAAAAGACCATAATGGATCTTACAGATGAGGACGTGGTAAGTGAGGTTAAACCCGTGATAGAAAGGGAAAGCACAGTGAAGAGTGCTGCAATAACCAACTTAGACACCCCTGTTTCAGATGGAAATGAAATATTCACGTACGTACTTATAAAACCAACAGGAAAATCTCCAGAATCTGTTGAACACTTTTTTGCACTCTCTTCAAAGGAAAAATTAAGGGTTGATTATGAATCAAACTCATTTATAGGATTTTACGGCTTAGAAGGACTTGAAAGAGAATCCGAATATGTGGATCAAAGAAGGAGAGGAACAGTGACCCTCAGGAATAGAGGTAAAGGTGTTGGACGTGTCTACGTGTACAGGGAGGATAGGGTGTCAACACCAGCCCACACTGTTGTGGGTAAGGTTGTTTCTGGAATGCAGCTTCTTGACATTGCAAATTATCATGATTACGTAATGGTGAAGACGGATCCAGAACGAATAATGACCCTTTCAATGACGCAGAAGGATGCAGAAGAACTGCTCTCATCTCAGGGTGTTGAACAGGTAAGGGACGGAATCAAAGATGATGATGCAGTTGTTGTAAAGCAGGACCCACTCTTCACCATGGATATAATCGGCCAGAAAAAGGTCAAAACATTCGGCATACCTAAAGATGAACTTTTCCACATTGAGCTGGATGAGGAGAATGCTCCAAGATCATCATGGTACTTCAAAAGGATAACAGGGCTTCTTGACTCACCTGTGGGTGCAATGAAGGTTCACTTTGCATTCCCCGGAATGAACGTGCTGATGTTCGAGGGAGACTCAAAGCGGGCAAGGGGCCTGATACCTGAAAACACACCAAAAGACACTTCTGTAAGGGCGGGTGAAATCGGAATAACCAACATGTCCAGAAAGCACATTGGAATGGTTGGGGTGCGTTTTGAGGATAACAACGAATTTGGACCAACAGGAGAACCATTTGCTGGAACCAACATTTTAGGAAGATTTGTAGGTGGAACTGAAAATCTTAAAAAATTTAAGGAAGGAGAGACTGTTTATGTCACAAGAAAACCTTAAAACTGACTTGAAGGATAAATCTGGGGTTAAACCTGAAGACTCTAAGAAGCTTGATAGCTCTGAAGCAGGAAACACTGATGTTAAATCAAAGGTCACCCGCATGATAATCTTAGGGCCCTCTGCAAATATAAGCCAGACAGAGCTTGTTAGAAAGCTTCACATGATGGAACTTCCCCTAACTGTAAAATCAACCTGTTATGGTGCTGTGATAAATGGTGAAGAAGCTTATGTAAGGCAGGCTGTAGAAAAAATAAGAAAAATTGACTCGAGCAACATATTCACCAAGGAAAGGGGATTTCCACCAGGAGACCCCAGACGGTGCAGGGCCAAAAGGGGAGCTGCAAGGGAAGGCTACCACCAGTTAGAAAAGGAATTTGAACTTCTGGACTTTGTAAGTGAGGCACTTGAGCATCCAAGAAAGGTCAGTCTGGAAAAACCAAAGAAGGTACCAGTGGATGTTTTCAGGGAAGTCTGTAAAGAAAAGGGTAAGGAGTGTAAAAAATGAACATAACTGCTTCTTCAACCGGAAAAGAAATAGAAAAACTTGCACTTGCCATCCACAAACTTGTAAACAAGCTTCCTGTAACCATGCGAACAAAAAACTCTGAAGGTGTGAGAATAGAGGATGGAAAAGTTTTGGACTATCATTACACCGGTCCAATCCTTGAAAGGGTACTGAGAGAAGGAAAAAAATGCAGTAAAACCCCACAAGAGGGTCCTTACAAAGGTATACCTGTCGTGGTTGTACCACTCGTGGAAAAAGATGAAGTTATAGGTGCGATTGGAGTTGTTGACACCACAAAGGGGATTTACAGTGACATAGTGCATATAACAAAGCGACCTAAAGGATTATCTGATTAAAGGAGGATTCCAATGAAAATAGCATTATTTCCACCAAACTCATTAATACTGGCAGACCTTGTTGAAAGAAGGGGACATGAACCCCTTGTAATACAGAAGGAAATAAGAAAAAGGGTAACAGATGTGGAGATCGATTCACCACCCCTGAACATAACAGAGGAGGAACCAATAAAAGGCCTTAAGTATGCTGCAATTGAGGTTCCTTCTGGTGTGAGGGGTAGAATGGCAATATTCGGCCCTTTAATTGATGAAGCAGATGCAGCAATAATAATGGAAGATGCACCCTTTGGATTTGGTTGCATAGGATGTGCCAGAACCAACGAACTTACAATGTTCTGCCTCAGAAAGCGAGGAATACCTCTTCTTGAACTCAAGTATCCAACAACCAGGGATGAAACAGTAGAAGTGGTGAACAAGATCAACACGTTCTTAGACAGTTTGGAGGAAAAAAATGGTTAAGATAGCTCAGATATCATGTGGAACAGATTACAGTGGTGTTCAAAAGGAGATAGAAAAGGCAGCTGCAACTTTTGGGGCTGAGATGATCATTCCAGAAGCTGATCTGGACTACATAGATGAAGCTTACAAAAAGTTCGGGTTCAACGCTGCAAGCTCAGGAATAAGGTTAATGATAGCCAGGGCAATGTCTGTAGTTGAAGGAAAAACCAAGGCAGATGCAGTTTTCATTGCAACCTGCTTCAGATGTTCCGAGGGAGCCCTTGTAAGAAACGAGATTAGACGTTTCATACAGCAGAACACAAGGCTACCTGTTGTAACCTACTCATTCACAGAGAGAACCAAGGCAGATGAACTCTTCATTCGAATGGAAGCATTATCAACCATTGTTGCAAGAAGAAGTTTACTTGCACGTGAAAAACAGGAAGGACTTACCATTGGTATAGACTCTGGTTCAACCACAACCAAAGTTGTGCTGATGGAGAACAACAAGATAATAGGCACGGGTTGGCTTCCAACAGGGGACGTCATTGAAACTGCCAACACTGGAATGGATCAGGCCTTTGAAGGTACAGGATACAAACTGGACGATGTTGACGGTGTGGGGGTCACAGGATATGGAAGGTTAACCATAGGCCACCACATGAACGCTGAACTCATACAGGAGGAGCTCAGCGTCAACTCCAAGGGTGCAGTGTTCCTTGCAGGCCATCAGAAGGGAGAAGCAACTGTACTGGATATAGGTGGTATGGACAACAAGGTCATAACAGTAAACGACGGCATACCAGACAACTTCACAATGGGAGGAATATGTGCAGGTGCATCTGGAAGATTCCTCGAGATGACAGCCCGCAGACTCGGTGTTGACATAACGGAACTCGGACCCCTTGCATTGAAGGGAAACCATGAGAAGGCAGAACTGAACAGTTACTGTATAGTTTTCGGTATCCAGGACCTTGTAACATCACTTGCAGCAGGTGGTCGTAAAGAAGATGTGGCATCGGCAGCATGTTTTTCAGTTGCAGAACAGGTATATGAACAGCAGTTACAAGAAATAGACGTTCGTGAACCGTTAATACAGGTTGGTGGAACATCCCTTATAGGTGGCCTTGTTGATGCTATGAGCACCATACTCGGCGGAATAGACATCATAGTCCCTGATTATTCACAGTACATTGGAGCTGTTGGTGCATCACTCCTGGTATCAGGTTTAGGGACAAAAAACAGGTCTAAAGACTAAAAGGTAATTTTACGGAGTAAAAAAATGAAGGTAGAGTGCTACGATAAGGATGGGGCAGAGGTCTACGACATGATCGTAAGACACATACTCCAGGAAGTCCAGGTAACCCGTTCTATAAGTGACCTGAGAGTATTTGTAGACCCAAGAGAACCTGTTTTTATAATTGTCGTAAAATTTGAGAGGGCAGCAGCCCCAATTCTCCTTGAAGACCTTGCAGAATGTGAATATAATAAACAGGCAAAGGAACTATTTATAAGGGTGGAAGATGAAACATATCTGCCCGAACTGCTTCAGAAACTCTGGGAAATTGAGGGAAGAAATAAAGTACACCACCCAAGTCGTTACGAAGTTATAGTTGACAGTCCTACAAGTGACATCAAGAAACTGGTTGTTCACGACCCCCAGGAAAATATGAAGAAGAAGATCTATGATGCAGTATTCAGAATAATTCCTGAAGGATTCAGGGTTATAGAACACAGATCAGAAGATGGTATAATTGCAATGACGTGTTCTGACGAACTTATAAAGGATGAATGGCTTGAAAAAACGGATAAAATTATAGAAGAAATGAAGAACGAGTAACTTCTAAAAACGAGCAACTTGTAAATAAGTGTAAATAATAATAAATTGATAAGAACTAAGATCAATTAAAGGATTAGGAAAAGATCAATTAAAAAGAATCAAAAAAAGATCAATTAAAAAAAATTAAAAAAACATCAATTAGAATCAGGATAAAAAAATTTCACAAAAAACTTAAAAATAACTAAAATAATAATCGAAATCTCAAAAAAATTGAGATCTCAAAAAAAATCCTGAAACTATTACACTTATTTGAAATATTTACTTATTTAAAGTTCTTCAAGTCTGTAACTGGGAGGAAATTGAAATGAATGAGTCCAAGTTTGCCCACCTGACCAAGGTGCACCCATGCTTCAATGAGAAAATGCACGACAAAGTAGGAAGAATACACGTTCCAATAGCCCCAAAATGTAACATACAGTGCAACTTTTGCACAAGGGAACTTAACAAATGTGAAATGAGGCCCGGTGTGGCATCAAGGGTTATGACAGTGGAAGACGCTGTAAAACATGTTGAAAAAGTTACAAAGGAAATGAACATTGCCGTTGTTGGAGTTGCAGGACCCGGAGATGCACTTTTCAACCAGGAAACCTTCGATTTCTTCAGGGAGATGGACAAAAAATTCCCTGAACTTATAAAGTGTATAAGTACCAATGGACTACTGCTACCTGAAAAAGCAGACGAACTTGCAGAAATTCATGTAAACAGCGTAACTGTAACTGTAAATGCTGTAGACCCCAAGATAGGTAAACAGATTTACTCAAACGTGTTCTACAATGGTAAACTCTACGAGAAAGAAGAAGCATTTAAAATACTCTCCAAAAACCAGCTTGAAGGGATAAAAAAGACGGCTGAACATGGTATAATCGTGAAGGTCAACTGCGTCCTGATCCCTGGTGTCAACGACGAACACATTGTTGAGGTAGCCCGAAAGGTAAAAAAACAGGGAGCCTCCCTCATGAACATAATTCCACTCATACCACTATACAAATTCAAGGATACACCAAGACCAGGCTGTGCAGAGCTCAGTAAAGTGAGGGATGAAGTGGAAGAAATAATACCTGTCTTCAGGGCTTGCACACAGTGCAGGGCAGATGCATACGGTGTTCCCGGTAAAGACGACAGACACCTTGACATGACGCCTGCAAGCCACTACTGATGAATGAAATACTTTTAAAAATCCTATAAAATTTTTTTATATTTTTTTCTTTTTTCAATCCTATTTGTGGACAAAACATTGAAAGAACTTTAAAAAAGATTTTAATGATTGTATAGGCTGTCTAATAGATCTTATGATGAACTGTAAAAATATTTATTTAAAAATATTTATTTTCATTCAATTAAATTTCTTAATTTCAGAATAAAACTCATTAATGGCATATAATTTATATTGTAGTTCAACGAGTTCTTAGATAATCCATTGAATCAATTGTTTCTCATCTGCAATTGCCCGGATCGTTATGGTTCATATCTTACTGAATTTTTTAAAGGTCAGATAATGGTTTCAAGTCTTTTTACTAGATGCAACTTGAGATTAAACTTACCCACGGTATACATGGATGACGTTCAACAGTATCAGCACGTTTACATTTATTATTTCCATTTAACCTATAATAGTTCCCCACAACATCTATCAGCCATTATTTCATCAATTTTTTCAATCACTGCTTCAGTTGCTTTTTGTTTTCGTCCCAAATCCCCAATTTTAATTGCTATATTACCCACAGAAACTTTCTTTCCTTTTTCAAACCGTAAGTTTATTTGAAGAGAACTTTCAATATATACACCAGGATCACCCCATTTCTTCATACACAACTGAAGGAGTATCTCACATGATTTATAAATTTTAACCATCATGAAACACGACAATATTGAGGAAATAGGTGAATTATAATGGAAAGAATAAAACCAAGTAAAAAGAAGTTAATAGGAAGGACAATTTTCATGTTCCTGATTATGGGAGCACTGATGCAAATGGCAATTAGATTAGTCGACCCATACAACGGCATTGGTTTAATAGCAATGCCATTAGCTGGATGTGTTGGTGGATTTTTAGCCAATTACTTCTGGGAATTTATCTGGTTTAAAATAACCGGGAAGCATGAAGTATGATGACTGATAATATTACCCGAAACACTGCCTGTGGTAATAATGTTTCTTTATAATGATTATTTTAAAATTTAAAGGCATTATGTAAATTTTTAAAGATTTTTCAGAAAATTAGAATTCATGATATTATAAAATCAGTTAAAAACATTGTCAAGTGATAAAAATGAAGACCATGTACTGGAAGGACAGCAAGCTCTTTCTCATTGACCAGACAAAACTGCCAGATGAAGTAGATTATGTGGAATGCAGTGATTATAACGATGTCATAGATGCAATAATGACCATGAAGGTTCGAGGGGCCCCTGCAATAGGTGTGGCAGCAGCATTTGGTATGGCACTTGCAGAGCTTGCAGGTGAAGACCTGGAAGATGCAGCAGATGCAATAAAGAGTGCCAGACCCACTGCAGTGAACCTTTTCTGGGCAGTTGACAGGGTTTTAAGGGCAGCAAATTCAGATTCAGGTTCTGCTCTCAAGGAAGCCATTAAAATGTACGATGAGGATGTTGAAACCAACAGGGCCATAGGGAAATATGGTTCTGTGGTTATTGATGATGGAGATACTGTGTTAACCCACTGCAATGCTGGAGCACTGGCCTGTGTGGATTATGGAACAGCTTTAGGCGTTATAAGGGCTGCAAAGGATGAAGGAAAGGATATAAATGTTATATGTGATGAAACAAGACCTAGAGGTCAAGGAGCAAGGCTCAGCGTCTTTGAAATGCAGGAGGAGAAAATTCCAGTCAAACTCATAGTTGACAGTGCAGCAGGCCACATGATGCAGAAGGGAAAGGTTCAGAAAGTTGTCATCGGTGCAGACAGGGTTGCAAAGGGAGGTGTTGCCAACAAGATAGGCTCTCTCATGGTCGCACTTGCAGCAAAACGATTCAAAATTCCTTTCTATGTTGCAGCCCCAAAAAGCACCTTTGATGAAGAAAACAGCATTTATGATGTTGAAATTGAGGAACGCGACCCTGATGAAGTCCTATATTATGGTAAATGCCGGATCGCACCTGAAGGGACAGAAGTTGAGAACCCTGCATTTGACATCGTGCCTTCAGACCTTATAAGTGGAATTATAACTGAAGAAGGGATTTTAAAGCCTATTTAATTTTCCATCTTTTCCTTTTTTCCATCTTTTCCTGATTTTCTATTTTTTGACGGGCACCAAGCCGGAACACCACGTACCATACTTCATACTTAATAAATAAATTTTAATACTTTATTTCATTCTAATGGTAATACACTCAATCTGCATGAGGCTTGGGCATTGAACTGATTTTTCTGTTTTAAAATCTTACCATAATCCTTTTAAGTAATTAATAGTTATGCATGTTTAGTTTTAACTAATTCTAAAAGATTTAAATAGTTAAATTTATATATGATTCATGATTATTAAATTATTAAAAAAAAGGAGGTGATAAAACGCGCAAGATGTATTACTTGATGGTATTCGTGTTGGGTTTAACTTTGTTTTGGAGTGTCAATGGTGTGGCTGCAGCAAACACTACAAACACCATTTTAACCACAAATCAGGGTAGTACAAGCTATGGTCATGTGGAAAAGGAAGTTTGTGGGAATCAAAGTTCTAACCAGACTGTGGTTGTCATAGTGGGGGTACATCCAATGGAAAATGGAATTCATACAGCTGTTGCCAATGACTTAGAAAGCAAATCGTCCAGCCTCAATAAAAGGTATGTTATTTATAAGGTCCATGTAACCAAGGATGCCAGTAATTACAATAAAGGTCGAATGAACGGACAGTTGCTGGCTCAGAAATTTGTGGTTCCTGATGTTTCCAGTGAAAACCCAATGCTGGTTGTGGATGTCCACGAAAATCACTACCAATCAAGCGGCTATGCTTACTGCCGTTTCCTGTATTTAATTTCAAGTGGCGACAAAACCACAAGCTACGCTAACGATATAATCAGTGAAATGTCATTTTTAAGGATATACAGTCCTCCAAATCACACAAGCCCGCAGTACGTTACTGTACCTATTGCAAACAAAGGAATACCCACTATAATCTATGAAACATATGCATATGATTCATCGGCCAAGAAGGCATCAGATGCGAGTGCTTTTATTGATGCACTGGATAAAAAGGTTGTGGATCCGAGAGGCACAAACACCACAACCAATGGTACAGGCAACACAAACACATCATCAATTACAGTCACTCCTGCCGGAGGAAGCTATTACGCTCCCCAGAGTGTGGTTTTGACTGCAGATGGTTTGAAGATATACTACACCCTTAATAACACGAATCCAACAAGTAACAGTACCCTTTACACTGCACCAATCAACATCAGCGCTTCCACTATTTTAAAGTACGTGGGTGTTGATGCAGCAATGAACAGCACACCTGTAAAAACAGAGCAGTACCAGATATATGCTTTAACACAGTACAGTTACACAGTTTCTGTTCCAGTTAAACAGGTATGGTACAGGGGTTGGTCCAAGGTGCCCTACACAGTTAAGGTGAGGCACTACACCAAGGTCAAATATTACTACAGGGGCCACTGGAGAACCAAGTACAGTGCTAGCTATAGCTACGTGACCAAGTACAAATGGAAAAAAGGATGGTTATCGTACTGGGTCTACCAGAATCAAACGAAATGGGGTACGCACTGGGTTTTAACGTGAAAAGATTTTTAATAGGAAAATTTTAATGTGGATTTCAGGTTTTTGCTTAAAAAGGTTTTCCTCTAAGAGGTTTTTTTCCTTTGAGAAGTTTTCCCTTAAGAAATTTTACCTTAAATTCGCCTATATAAAATCATTTTTTTTCTTTTTTTTAAAGTTCAATGCGTTTTTTAAGAGAAGAGTAGGTTATTTTCTAAGAGAAGAGCTGATTAAATTAAGAGAAGAGTTAATTAAAAGTTTTCTATAAGTTTAATGTTCTTTTAACAGAAAATAGATTAAAAATAATAGATTAAAAATTTTTTTACTTTTGTTAGTTTTAATAAATTCTGGCATCAACACCAACGTGCCAGACACCAGGACTTTTAGATTTAACCTTTCTTTTACCCAGAATCTCAACCTTACGTGGGTAAGCTGTTTCTATTATTCTTTCAATTGGTTTTTCGTAGTTTGATGCAAACTCGTAGTAGTGGAGAATTCCACCGGGTTTTAGGGAGTCTACAGCATGATGAAGGAACTGCCAGGCTGTTCCAGGAAGGTTCATAATTATCCGGTCTACCTCAAGGTTCAGATCATCTAAAACCTGGGCAACATCCCCAAGCAGTGGTTTTATTTTTCCCTGAACCCTGTTTAGTTCTATGTTCTGTTTGGTGTAGTGGTAAGCTGCTGGGTTTATGTCCACAGCGTAGATCTTAACATCGTGCTTTCTGGCAATGGCAACAGAGAAGGGTCCAACCCCTGCGAACATGTCCAATATGGTTTCACCGTCTTTTACCATGTCAACGATCCTTTTACGTTCTGTTGCAAGTCTGGGGCTGAAGTAAACCCTGCGGACGTCCAGCATGAACCTGCATCCAAATTCCCTGTGCACAGTTTCGGAAACATCGTCTCCTGCAATGTGTTCAAGTTCCCTTGTCCGTATAATTCCCTTTATTGCGCTGCTTTTACGATAAACTGCTTTTCTCCCTGTGAATTTGAGTGCAGCATCACCAATTAAATATTTTTCATGATCGAGGTCTTCAGGAATCTCAAGGATCACAACGTCCCCAATGATGTCGAAGGATTTCTTTATTTCATCCATCTTTTCAGGGGCTATCCTGTTTTTAAGGTAATCTTTAAAGCTTTTTGGAACCCTTTTCTGTGCTTCAAAATCTGTTTCTACAACTTCGCTGTCAGATAAATCTGTAACTCCATTTAAATCAACAGGTTTTTCTTTGAGGGGTATGAAGACAAAGTCTCCGGAGCGTTTTATCTTCCAGTTGAGATCCACAAGTGAATGTTTCAGAAGGGCCCTTCTGATGGTGTCTGCCTTCTTCTTTGGAACTTTTAAGCCAATCATAAAATTTCTCCTTTTTTTGGAAAAGAACGATATTTGAATGAATTATGAACCTGAATGGGTATGAATCATTTTTTTTTATTGCATCCCTCTGGTTACACCTTAAGTTTTGCCACTGAATAGTTTTGTCACTGAATAATGGTATATCTAAAATTAAACAGGGAACTGATTTTATAGTAAGATTTATTAAAACCCATTTAAGATTAGAATATGTACTTGAATTAATATTTAAATTAATATTTTAAATCTAAAGTTATAAAATTTTTCAATTTGATGGAAAGGTGGTTTGATGCTTTACTTTGTTGGTTTGGGTCTTTACGATGAGAAGGATATATCACTTAAGGGTGTTGAAGCTCTTAAAAAAGCTGATGAAATCTACGCTGAATTTTACACAGCCCGACTTTTTGGAACGAGCATATCATGTATAGAGAAAATGTTGGGGGTTAACATAAAAATTCTTTCAAGGGCAGAAGTGGAGGAGGAGGCTATTCCACTTAAAAATGCTGAAATTAAAGATGTGGCCTTTTTAAGTGCTGGAGATACATTAACAGCAACCACCCACTCAGACATGTTGATTGAAGCCAGGAAAAGGAGGATACCTGTAACTGTTATTCACGGATCATCCATACTGTCTGCAGCCCCTGGAATAGCCGGACTTCAAGCCTACAAGTTTGGTAAGGTCACAACGGTTCCATTCCCTGAGGAAAATTACTTTCCACACTCTCCTTACCTTGCAATAAAAGCCAACATGGAGTTAAAACTTCACACATTAGTGTTGCTTGATATAAGGGCACATGAGGGTCGTTACATGACTGCGAATGATGGACTGAAGTATCTGCTAAAGGTTGGAGAGGAAAGGGAGGATGATGTTATATCAAAAGATACGCTGGCTGTTGTTATAGCTCGTGCAGGTTCGCAAACTCCAGTTGTACGTGCTGATAGAATAGGGAAACTCATTGAGGAAGACTTTGGAGGTCCACTCCACTGTTTGATGATACCATCTGATCTTCACTTTATAGAGGCAGAGGCACTTGTTGTACTTGGAGGGGCACCTGAAGAGATTCTTGAGGATGATCTCTAGTTCAGTTCATGGTTTTAAATTAATGTAGATACTGCACTCGATACGGTGGAATTTTAGGATGGCGAGAACTTCAAGGGAAACATGTATAAATGCAAAGCCCTTCCTTAAATGGGCTGGTGGGAAGAAACAGCTGCTTTTTGAATTTAATTCAAGGTTGCCGCTTCACATGAGAAATAGAAAAAGCATTGAAAGTTATGTTGAACCCTTTGTAGGTGGTGGGGCAATGTTCTTTTTTTTAAAAAGGCACTACCGTGTCAGGAAATCTTCCCTCTTTGATGTAAACAGGGAACTGATAATGGCTTACAAGGTTGTTAAGAACGATTGTAAAGCTTTAATAGAGGAACTGAAAGAGATGGAAGATATTCATCTTGAAAAATCAGAAGAAGCCCGTAAAAAGAATTATTATGCCGTTAGAAAAGCTTATAACCTCCAGATGGACGGCTTTGGCTACGAAGACTACAACGATGGGTGGATAAAACGTACATCCTACATGATATTTCTAAATAAAACATGTTTCAACGGTCTTTTCCGTCAAAACATGGCTGGTAAATTTAACGTACCCTTCGGACGTTACAAAAACCCCACAATATGTGATGAAACTAACCTGACTGAGGTTGCTCGGGCTTTGAAAACCACTGAAATATTCTGTGGGGACTTCACACAGTCAGAAGCATGCATAGAAAATGGAAGCTTTGTTTACCTTGATCCACCCTACAGGCCCCTGAACCGCACCTCAAATTTCACAGAATACTGCAGGGGCGGTTTTGCAGATCCAGACCAGATAAAACTGGCCAACTTCTTTGAAGAAATGGATAAACGTGGAGCTTACCTTATGCTCAGCAATTCTGACCCAAAAAATGAAGATCCACAGGATGAGTTTTTTGACAACCTTTACAGGCACTACAACACTGAAAGGGTGGATGCAAAACGAAATATAAACAGTGATGCCTCTAGGAGAGGAAATATCAAGGAGTTAATTGTTAGAAACTACATGCACTGACGCGTTAAACCTCTATCTTTATGCGCACTTTTATTTTTATGCAGGTTTAACCCATACTCATTAACTGTATTTAGCCCATACTCATTAACTGTAATTTTTAATCATTAATTGATATCCATCAACTTTTGTTAACGTACTCACATTTTTCAACGTTCTGCAGTGGTATGAGCACATGTTTTATTCCGCCTTCATGGGAGGCGTAACTTATCTCTATAAAACCCCTTGATTCGTTGATCTCTATTTTTTCAACTCCAAACTCTCCATTTTTGAAGTTGTGCACAGATCCGTTCATCATACCAACCTCTAACTTCTCTATCATGTTACCACCTTGGTCTTCCACCTTGAATCCTTCAGTGTCAATAATATTTCATCGTGATAATCTGCTAATGTTAATTATATGGTCGTTTGTACATGAAGTAATTTCAGCTTCATGCTGGATGAAAGGTTTGTTTGTGGTCAATAGAAACTATGGGACATGCAACCGATTTCTTTATTAAACAGGGTTGATATAATAGAGTTTAACTCTGTGGGCTTTTTTTGTATTTTAATGGGTTAAGGTGGAAAATCAATGCCGGCGGCAAGTAGAAAGGAAAGAAAAAGGGAACCATAGGCATCTGCCCCCAACTAATTAACATAATGTACAGATTATAGGTACAAGTACCATGCGTTAAATAATGAAAGCTCAATATAAAAATTACGATAGTATAAGTCCAGAAGGATGATCCAATAAAAAGGTGATAAAAATGGGAGAAAAACATGGTCACAAGCACCCTGGCAAATCAAGCAGGGACGTACTGAGTGCTGGAGATGTCCTGAAAAATTTAGACCTTAAAAAAGGTGATAAATTCCTTGATGCTGGATGTGGAGATGGTTATATATCTATGGAAGCTTCAAAACTTGTTGAAGATGAAGGCAAGGTCTATGCTGTGGATGTCTACGAAAAATCAATTGATGCACTGAGAGAAGAGATTCAAAACAGGGGAATAACCAACATAGAAACAAAAATTGCAGATATGACCAAAAAAATACCTTTAAAAGATAATTCAATTGATAAATGCGTTATGGCCAATGTAATGCATGGTTTTGTAGCTGAAGGTGAGGTTCCAGAGGTTATGGAGGAAATAAGAAGGGTTATAAAACCTGAGGGAACCTTTGCACTTGTGGAATTTAGAAAAATTCAAAGCCAACACGGACCTCCATTTGAAATACGGTTGACCCCTGCAGATGTTGAAGATGTCATTTCACCATATGGCTTCCAGGTTCAGGGCTCAGAAGAGATTGGAACATACCATTACATAGTGAAGGCCGTTAAAACAGAATAAAATCCTTTTATAATCCTTTTATTTTTTTAAATCATTTTATGATCTAATGAACAATTATCTTATTTTAAGTAAATTCCTTAAGAAGGCAGTTGATTTATTTAAGTAATTTAAATAATTTTTTACTTAAAAAAAGTAGTTTGCTTATTTAAAACCAATTTTTAATTTTATTCAAATGTTTTTAAAGTTTCTTTTATTTTTTAAAGTTTTTTTCATAGAAAAAAAAGTTGTTTAGGATATGAAAAGTTGTTTAAGAAATTTTTTTTAGGTTTTCAATCGATTTTTTCATATCTTAAACATCTAAACTAGAATTCACTGTAGCTGTGTGTATTTTTCAAGAAAATCCGGATAGTCACGGTCCAGAACCCTCAATGCAGTCATTGATTCTGGCGATGTACAGCAGCGCTCCTCTACAAGGTTTCTGAGGGTACCGTTTTTGATGTTTTCACGTACTTCCCTTAGAACAAAGTCCATTGAATTCTTGTTGTACTCTTTGAGCTTTTCAAAGTCCATATCATATATTGGGTACTCTTTAAGGTTGTAGGTTGCTGTTGGTGTCATCAAAATGTTTAAATAAGCATAGAATTCGCATGCTGAATCCGAAAATAAATCCACACCCAGGTAAACCAGAAGTGGAATGAATGATGCATCTGTAAATGGGAAATAAATTGCAGAGTTGGGATTTATGTTTTCCCGGAGCTGCGCCATGATCCTGACAAGGTCCATGGGCCGTTCTAAGAGTTTTTCAGAATTTGCAACCATTAAAACAGTATTACCAAGTTTTTCAAGCTCATTTGCACATTTAACCCTCAAATCTGGATATTTGGAACCATGGACAACGCCAATACCAGTTTTCCCACTTTTTGTGGCGTTTGCAATTGTCTGCTTAACGGACCATTCTGCCAGGGTTTTTGGAACGTTGTATGGCATTGGTTCATCCTTTAGAAGTTTTAGATCTGATTTTAGAGTTGAGGGTGTTTCAGCATCCTCATATTTTCCAAGTCTTGCTGGACCATCGTGTGAAATGATTTCTAACATACTATCACCAAAATGTAACATTTATTAACATTTAGATATTTTGAAATTACAATTAAAAACTATGAAAGAATTTTCTATCGTAGATATAAGTAATGATGAACTTGTTAAAGAGTTTTTCTTAACAAAGAATAGCTTTGTCAGAAAGTTGGGGATTGGTTGTTAAAAAGTTTTTTTCTGGTTTTAAATTTCTTTTCTGATGTTTATTCATGATGTTACGCCAGTTTTGATCTTCATTAGCTTCTTAATGCTTTTGGGAAGAGTTTTTGGAAGGTATCTTTCTATTTTGTTTGAGGTTCGCTCATATATTTTTCATCTTGTGAGAATGTGAAGAAGATTTTAAAGTAAGGAATCAAAGAATCATGGATAATTGGATTGAATAACCTTTGAATAAACCGTTAATGTTATTTAGAATTTCATTTAATTTGTTTTTTAGCATTTTTATAGTTTGACATGTAATGTTTTTTAACTAGTGGGGGGTGTATACTGTTTATTTATGAGTAGGAGTCTCTCTTTGAAGGTTAGGAAGTGGATTAGTAATGAAGAGTTAAAAGAAAGGATAAGAAAGAAGGAGAAAGATGTTAAGGTTTTAAATAGGTTGCATTTTATAAATCAGTTGTATAATGGGTGTAGTGTTCCTGAGGCAAGTGAGAAATTGGGAATAACGAAACAAACGGGTTATATATGGCTTGAACGATGGAATGAGGATGGTTATGAAGGTTTAATTCCCCGATTTTCTGGTGGAAGACCATCTAAAATTACGGATCAGTGAAAAAGTGAATTAAAGGAAGTATTGAAGGAAAGAGATGATTGGACAACTAAAGAAGTTAAAAACTTGATAAAAGAACAATTTAACATAGAATACAGTTTAAAACAAGTTATAATTATCTTAAGGAGTTTAGGACTTAAATTCACCAAGCCATACCCTAAAGATTACAGAAGACCCGCTGATGCTGAAAAACAGTTAAAAAAACTTAAAATATAATATTAACCGATAAAACATGGATAAATTTAAATTGTGATCTTCTCTTTATCCAATTTTTTTATTAACAATAGTACTAAACTAGCGCTTATTATAATGCCTATGAGACTATAAATTAAGATTGGCCAAGTTACAATTTGTCCACTAGTTACATGTTTTGTGATACTTCCAGATGTTATGTATGTTAAAACTCCTATAGCCACTGTGAAATATAATAAAATTTCTATTAGTTTTGGATGAGTAAATCTTAAAATAGACCATGAAGAGAATCCATTATAGATCATAGGTATTAATGGTGCTATAATTAGTGCCATTATCCATATAGGGAGGGGTAAAATATAAATTGGGTTTAATCCACTTATATTCCAGATAACTAATAATATAATATTGACAATTATCACGGATGGATAACTCAATAAAAAGATGGAAACCATTTTGCCAGCCCATACCGTTTTAAGAGAGGTAGGTGTTGTTAAAATACCTTCAAATTTTCGGACAAGTTTCTCATCACTGAACTTTTCTCGGATAAATGGAAAACTTACTAGTAACATAGCAAGAGAAGGGATAGCTATAAAACTAAATTCCATTATTAACTTCTGTGCGGATCCAGTTGTTGCCATTACTGTAATAACTGCCAGAGCTAAAAAAGGGATAATATTTATAATGGTATTAAACAAATAATCATTGCGTTTAAAAACTTCTTTTATTTCCTTTAAAACTATTGGCTTTAATTGTGGATCCATCTTCTCATTCCTTATCAATCATTGAGTTAAGGTAAACCTCTTCAAGCGATGAATTAACTTTCCAAGTATCCAAAATTTTTTCTGTTACAGTAGTAACATCAAAATCATCTTCTGAATAAAATGAGATCAAAGGTCCTTCTATTTTTTAGATCATAAGTTATATTTTGTATCTTTTTGGCCACATATCTCGCATCTGTTGGAGATTCAAGGAGTACAAAAGTTCTTGAATTCCCAAATTCAGTTATTATCTCGTTTAAAACACCTTCTGATATTAATTTTCCTTTTTTCAAAAGTGCTACGTGCGTACATACTTTTTGTACTTCTTCAAGGTCATGCGAAGAGAAAAATATAGTTTTTCCTTGCTTGGCTAATTTTTTCATCATATTCCGTATAATATATCTTGATTCAGGATCAACACCAGCAGTGGGTTCATCTAATATTAAAATATCGGGATCAGAGACTAAGGCTCTTGCAAGGACAAGCCGTTTATTCATACCATAAGAATATTTAGAGACAGAAGTATTACCCCATTCAGATAATTTAACCATTTCAATGACATTTTTTGCTTTTTTAAGTGCTGTTTGACCATTAATTCCATAAAGATTTGCCCAAAAAGCTATATTTTCCAAACCAGTTAAATTTTCATATAAACTATTGAATTCTAACATAGAACCAATATGTTGCCTAACATTTTTAGCTTCAATATTATCTGGATAAGGATCTTCTCCTAAAATGTAAACATTTCCCGAAGAAGGTCTAATTAATCCTAGTAATAATTTAATGGTAGTTGTTTTCCCTGAACCATTGGGGCCCAAATAACCAAAGATCTGGCCTTCCTTAATTTCAAATGATATTCCTTTTAAAGCTTCAAAATCTCCATAAAATTTATGAATGTTCTCTAAAGTTAAGACCACTTCAACCACTATTTCTTGCCCCTCTAAAACTGAAGGTAAATTAATATTTTTTCCCCAAGAGCATTTATTTCCCATCTCATGATACTTTTTAAGCCCTCTTACTACACAATTTCCGCAAAAATTAACATGTTCACAGTCACCACATAGTTCTGGTTTTGGGTCCTTTATTCGCAATATTGGATACTTTGATAATATTTTATATAAATCATCATTAAAGATGTTAGCAATTGGAAAATCATTAGGATCCGCCATAGGACACAATTTTATATCTCCGGTAGGTGTAATGGAAATTACAGTATTTCCAACACCACACTGTAAATCTTTTGCGTTCATATTTGGCATACGTTTAACCAGTTTAATTTCAACAAGTTTTTCTGTTATATGTCTTATTTTGTTTATTTATACCCATTAACTCCCTAATTTGGGACATAGAAAAATTTTAATATTTTTTTGTTTAAATGATTCATGTTTTGATTAACAAAGTTTGGATTAAGTCTACTGCAAATATTTATCTTTTTAATCCATCAGCAATTTTTAGGTCTTTGTCTAAAGTTTTGTCTTTAGATTCTAACTTTTAAATCATATAATCCTCATTTTGCAATTTAAAAGTTCAAATATTTATAAACTAACAACGATTTTTCATATAGCCTATAAATTGTCTAACCCTTTTCACGATATGCCACTAATTTCTTATCAATAAAACTTATTATTAATACTTATGCTTCATAGAATAATAAATCCAAAAACAGTTAAAATAACTTTAGAAAATTTCTACAAAATTTTGATTTTTGTTTGTTTTGTCGGATCCTGATTTAAAGAGACAAACAATGGATAGTATTCTTTTAGAATTTTTTTTAAGATTTTCAGAAGTTTATACCATCCATGCAACAATCTGGTCTTTCAAAGGAAGACTGGCCAAAACAGGTAAAGAAAATGGGAATATGTGAAGAAGTTCAACTAGGAAAGGCTTAAAAGTTAAAAAGGCATGATTCAAGATGTAACATTCTATAATAGTTGATCTAGCTATAAAAAGGTGGGATGAACTACGTTGACCTGAAGCTAAAACTCCTCGCGATAAAGATGGAACTTGGACCAAAAAAATCCAGTTACGGATATAACTACACACAAAAATGGATATAATCTGCGGTGTAATACACGAATTAAAAACAACAACAGTAAGTACATGATAAGATAATTGACCTATTTCAACTTGGTGAAGTTGTATATTGTGACCAAAGATACTTTGGCGAACAATGCACTGCCACAACGCCACTACGAACCGCGCTACGTGTGATCATTCTTTAGGAATACGGAATAAACTGCAGAATAAAATGATAACACATAAAAGATCGCCAGAAGAACGTCCATATGTCATAATCAAAACATTATCGCTCTTATTGGTTTTTAGATGTATTGCATGTTATGTGTGTTGTTTTGTTTATTCAGTTTACTTGGTTTATGAAATGTGAATTGGAAGGAATTTGACGTATTATGTTGAGGTATACCTCTTGAAATACCCCCAAATATATTATAATATTGTTTTAAACCTGTGTAAATGGTGTAATCGTCTGTGAATACTGGTACTGGCTTTTTGCGGTATGTTTTAAGTTTTTGTTCTGTATTAATTTTTTTGGAGAGGGTTCCTTTTCAATGCTTAGAAGGGTGTTTTCTTGTGTCCTGAAGCATATAGGACAGACGAGACAAGGCTGGATTCCTCTTCTAACAGTTCCCTGATCGTTTCCACTTTTACGTAGGGAGTGTCTGTCTTTAATACCGCTTCCTTTAGGATACGCTTAAACTGCGTATAATTATAGGGATAATCATAAGCCTCAAGAAGTTTTATGGCCTCATTTTCCAGTCCGACGACCTGTTTTCCCAGTGTTCGATCCAGGGTATTAATATAAAGCCCGGCAGAAGGGGCAATATCGTCTTTTCTCTCGCGCATAGGCTTCATGGGAATTACGATAAGGTCCATAGCATTGATATATCGTATGGCGGTATGCAGCATCTCATCCCCGGCCGCGTGGGCACTGGAAAAAATCAGATGGTTGCGCACGTGTACATTCGAATCTAAGATCACAGAGAGAAGCTTCTTCTGCCGTTCTTCCGATAAGCGATCGATATTGGAGATGTAGATTGTGTTGCCGTTGTCCGTAAGCGGTGACTGATAATGATTGATGATAAAGTTCCAGCTTCTGTCATTAATAAATGAGCAGTTTATAACATAGAGTGGATGATCTCGAAAATCACTCATCGAGTAATAAAGGAAGGCAGCTCTGTCTTTTCCGGTACCAGTTTCTCCGGTAATCATGATTCCTGTATCTGAGTCTCCGGCTGCCTTTGCATCTTCTATAATTTCCCGGCCCATTTTTGTGTTGCTGTAAAAACTGTTGGTGAAATGATCTTTGGCCTCTTTTTTGTCCATGATGGTAATACCATATTTGGAGTACGTCAGGGGGATTTTGGATGATGTAAGCTGAAAGATGATATACGAGTGTGAGCTATCACCGGATAAAGTGGATTGTACAAAATACATCTGATTTTCTATACGGATGAAAAAAGAATGGTTGGCAGTCTGAGGAGAAAGTTCCGACTCGTCTGACAATTTTTTACAGATCAAAGAAGTT